>ERZ1027060.76-NODE-76-length-37402-cov-6.920047_pt1 | contig 37402 bp, 31 predicted proteins | sample MGYA00519424_ERZ1027060 | MGnify/ENA primary metagenome ERZ1027060 (study PRJEB26926, sample SAMN06164500) | human gut metagenome | biome: ENVO:00009003; feature: ENVO:2100002; material: ENVO:00002003 | host: Homo sapiens | place: USA | collected 2012 ... | reverse complement strand
AAAACTCAAATTCCAGTCCTTTTTTAGTTTGAGAGGGTGGTTTTGTCCCAGCCTCAACCTTGTTCTTTAGAGTACTACCTAGAGGATAGACGTAAAGTACGGTAGAAGCAGAGCGTAAGCAAAAGGCGCTCTACCTATACTGCGGTAGAACGCCTCTGATGTTAATCCAATATTTGCTTTAGTTTATGTAATGCTTTTGCATGATAACGACGTATACTGCGTTCGCTGCAGCCTAATTTTATTGCTGTCTGCTCCTGCGTAAGTCTGGCTTCGTAGCAATAGCGTAAAACAATTTGCTCCTTGTCGGTAAGTCTTGTCATAGCCTGTTTGAGTGCCATGTTAAAGGTTGGTGCATCTAGGGGAGAATAGCCCAGATATTCCAAGGCTTTTTCCAAGGATGTTTCTTTACTGCAATAGTTCTGCCTGCAGGCTGTATGCATAAGCTCATAGCGCAAATGACATTGAATAAGTCCCGGCAGATGTACAAAATCATTACCGTTATATTTTTTTATAAATTGCAAAAAGATAACCCAGGCAGTGTTGACCGCATCCTCGCCTAAAATATCGAAGATGCTTGGGTAATGACTTTCCTTGAGTATAAGCGGCTTAAAGGTTTCGCAAAGCGATTCGATAGCCTTTTCGTCTGCTGCTTGTGCAGCAAGGATCAGCTCCTTTAGTTCTTTCGGAGTATAACGCTCCGCATTATGGATTTTGTTTGGTTGATTGGTTATTTTCGCCAGTTCCTTTCTGTGGCGGTTGGGTTACCGCATATGGCAGAATTCTGTACTGTACTGCATCAAGCTCTTGATGTGGCTATTGTATCACAGAAAATTGAAAAAATTCATATTTGAGCATGATTATGCGCAAATGCGTTTCCGCCGGTCTTTTTGTAATACGCTGTTAGCAAAATAGTGATATTTTGAGGTGACAGTATGCTAAAAAGACGCAGAACTTTTCAGGCGCAGGAGATTGGGGAGCTTGATTTTTCCGAGGAGCTTTTGGAGTTGGGAGTGCTGATAGGCTCGTACCGCACGGCGCGGGGCATTAAACAGGAGGATATGGCGAAGCTGTTGGGGATGTCACGTATTACGCTGAGCAGGATTGAAAACAGTTGGCTGCCTTTGACTATGGAGAATTTTTTTAAGATGGCTGCTATTTTTGAGGTGCGACCGGAGTATTTGCTGCAGGAGCTGGCGCGGGTGACGCAAAGGAAGTGGAGCCGAAAAGGTGAGGATTGAGGGAGAGTTGCATTGTCAGAACAAGTTGCGTAAGAATTAACTGAAAATGCGTGACGCTTTAATTTTTTTGTGCTAAAATTAAATAATGGACATTCAACTCCCCCCCGGGGACATTTTTCGGGTGGTAGTTAAAATAAACTTTCCAACCTCCGGGGCTGGGGAATTTTGATGCAAAATTTCTCAGCCTTGGAGGTTTTTTATGTGCGAAGAAAAACAAGCGTCTGCTGATGTGCAGGAAACAGCTTTAGCAGAATTAGACAAAAATATATTGCTTATTCTGCTTAAAGACCGCAGCACAGGAAAGAACATCCTTTGGGCGACAGACGATTACAAGGATCTTGGCATTGGCTTTGCAGCGGATGATGAAATTACCTTACCGGCGATTACCGGTGCTCATGGCAATTTGATTAAACCGCGTGCCCTTAAAAGCAAAGAAGAGCAGGGAGCACGCACCCGCAATATGGCAGAGGTGTTCACCCCTTTATGGATTTGCAACAAGCAGAATAACCTTGCGGATAATGCCTGGTTTGGACGTGAAAACGTCTTTAATACCGAAAATGGGACTGATTGGCAGGCAACTGAGGGCAAAATTGCTTTTCCAAGTGAAAAGGGTGCAGATGGCTGGATTGCATATATTGCCAGCAAGCGTTTGGAAATTACCTGCGGTGAAGCACCGTATCTTGCCAGCCGTTACGATACCATGACGGGCGAAATAGTGCCTTTGGCAAAACGTATTGGCTTGTTGGACAGAAAGCTGCGTGTAATTAACGAGCGTACCCGCAACTTTAAGGACAGGGAAAGAGCAAAAAAACGTTGGCTGGAGCTGGCAACACTGGCTGTGCGCAGTATTTATGGCTTTGAATGGGCCGGCGATAACATTTTGCTGGCAAGGGAAAATTTGCTTTTTACTGTTGCCGATTATTACGCTGCTAAGTTTGGCGATGCTTTGGACATGGAAATGTTGGAGCATTTTGCGGAAATAATTTCGTGGAATATTTGGCAGATGGATGGCTTGAAGGCAGTTGTCCCCAATAGTTGCCATGACTATAAAAAAGAACGGCAGGCAGTGTCGCCTAACCTGTTTTTGGCAAAGGACTTCAGCGCCCGCACCTTAAAGCGCAGCGTGAGCCCTTGCGATGTGGATGAGGACGAGCGCCAAAAGTGCCAAGGCTGTTTGAAGGATAACATTGATTTGCATAACGGTATTTATTGCAGAATTAAGAATTGGTCTACAGGCAAGATTTTACAGTTTAAGGATATGCTGGACGGTGAAGGGAGCGAGGGTGTTATGAGTAAGGATTTTAAGTTTGATGTGGTGATTGGTAATCCGCCGTATCAGACAAGTGATGGTGGTTCTGGAACTGGTATTAGTGCAAAACCTGTTTATCATTATTTCGTTTCTAACGCCATAAAGTTAAACCCAAAGTATATTTTGATGATTACACCTTCTAGATGGTTTGCTGGCGGTAAAGGATTAGATGAATTTAGAAATGTAATGTTGAATGATGATAGATTTAAATTAATAATGGATTATATGTCTTCTAAAGACTGTTTTGATAATGTTAATATTGCTGGCGGTGTTAATTACTTCCTTTGGGACAAAGACCATACAGGTAATTGTGAAATATGTAATTGTTCTAGTGAACAAGAGACAATTTCTGATATTAGACCTTTAAATGAATTCCCTCTCTTTATTAGAGATAACAGGGCAATAAGTATTATTCATAAATTTCTGCTAAGCGGAGATGCGTGTTTGGCGGATAATACGTTTACCCGTAACCCATTTGGTTTTGTTTCGAAAGATAGGGGGGACGACAAATCTGTTAAGGATGACGACTTGAAATTAATTAGTTCTGCGGGAGTTGGTTATGTTAGAAACAATTCTGTTGTAAAGAATAGAGAACAAATTAATAAATATAAGGTTACTATAGGAAAAATTGTTCCAAGTAATGGTGAAGTAGATACAGATCCTAGGGATGGATATAAAGTAACTACTTCTAGTCGCATATTGGCTCCTGGTGAAATTCATACGGAGTCTTATCTGCTATTGCATGGATTTGAAACTAAATTGGAAGCAGATAATTTTGCTCACTATATGGCTTTAAAGTTCCCTAGATTTATGATGAAACATACATTGAGTTCCATGAATATATCTACTCAGAATTTTATGTTTGTTCCGTTTTTAGATTATACTAGAGAATGGACGGACGAAGATTTATATAATCGCTATGGACTTGATGAAAAAGAAAGACAAGTAGTCGAGCAATTAATCAGACCAATGGAATAGAGGTGTAGTAAAATGCAAATCAACATCAACCCCTACGCAAACATAGTCCCCAAAATCTACGCCTATACCACTCCCGAAATCGCCCGTCATAACGGCTGGACGAAGATTGGCTATACCGAGCAGCCTTCCGTCAAAAAGCGTATTGAACAGCAGACAAAAACAGCGGACGTGCGCTTTAACATCGAATGGCAGCAGGAAGCACGTTATACGGATGGAAGCGGCGAATATTTTACAGACCATAATTTCCATGACTACTTGGAACGCTTTGAAGACATCAAGCGTGAACCTAACACCGAATGGTTCAACATCGATGGTCCTACGTCCCAACAGCTGCTGTGGAAGTTTGCTGCCCGCAGTTATGCGCACGTACAGGCTAAGAATAAGCTTACTTACATCCTGCGCCGCGAACAGCAGCAGGCAGTAGACGCAACATATGCCTACTACCAAAAATGCCTGCAGAGCGGTGAAAAGGAAAAAACAGAATTCCTGTGGAACGCTAAACCTCGCTTTGGCAAAACACTGACAAGCTATGACTTTATGCGTAAAATGGACGCACGCATGGTGCTCATCGTCACCAATCGTCCGGCAATCGCCAATTCCTGGTTTGATGACTTTGAAAAATTCATCGCCTGGCAAACGGATTACCGCTTCGTCAGTACCACCGATTCCCTCAAAGAAAGAGCAACGCTCACACGAGAGCAATTTTTGGACGCACAACTTGAGGCCGAAGATAAAAACCAAGAGCTGCGCATGGTAGCTTTTTTGAGCCTGCAGGATTTAAAAGGCTCTGTTTACTTTGGCGGTACTATAGATAAACTAAGATGGGTGGCCGAAAATAACTGGGATTTACTCATCATCGACGAAGCGCATGAGGGTGTAGATACTCACAAAACAGATAAAGCCTTTGACAAAATCAACCGCAAATTTACGCTGCACCTTTCGGGTACACCGTTCAAAGCGGTAGCTATGGGAAAATTTGCCCAAGAGCAGATTTTTAACTGGACCTTCAGCGACGAGCAGGAAGCAAAGGATAATTGGCATGAGGAAACACTCAATCCCTATGCTTGCATGCCGCGCATGAACATGTACACCTACCAGATGTCGCAGATTGCCATCGACAAGGTAAACCGCGGTATTGACCTTTCCGACGACGATAAAACAGAATTTGCCTTTGATTTAAACGAATTCTTTAAGACCAACGAACGTGGTCAGTTCATCCATAAAAACGAAGTAAAAAAATTCTTGGATGCCTTGGTAGAGCAGGAAAAATTCCCCTTTTCTACACCGGAACTGCGTAAGGAACTGGCACACACCTTCTGGCTTTTGGAACGTGTTGACAGTGCCAAAGCATTGGCCAAAATGCTCAAAGAGCACCCTATATTTGAAAAATACGAAATAGTGCTGGCTGCAGGCGACGGCAGACTTGAAGAAGACGACGCAACCAAAAGCAAGCGTAGCTTTGACAAGGTGCGTGAAGCTATCAAAAGCCACGACAAAACTATCACCTTAAGTGTAGGCCAGCTTACAACAGGCGTCACCATTCCCGAATGGACAGCGGTTTTCATGCTCAGCAACATGAAAAGCCCTGCGGAATATATTCAGGCTGCCTTCAGAGCGCAGAACCCCTTTAAATTTGAAAAGGACGGCAAGCTCTACCAAAAAGAAAACGCTTATATCTTTGACTTTGCACCTGAGCGCACCTTGATGATCTTTGACGAATTTGCCAACAGCCTTTATTCCGGAACCTCCGGAGGCGGTGGTACAAAGAGTGAGCGTGAAGTAAACATCAAACGTCTGCTGAACTTCTTTGCCGTTTTTGCCGAAGATCAGGACGGTAAAATGGAGCAGGTGGACGCAGCCAAGGTACTGACAATTCCGCTGAAAATCAAAACCGAAGAAGTAATCCGCCGTGGTTTTATGAGTAATATGCTCTTTAGCAACATTGGTGTTGTCTTTAACGCACCGAAAGAAGTAGTCGAAATCCTGAACAAAATGGAACCTGTCAAAGAGCAGGGAAGCCGCAAAGAAAAGCTGGACCATGAAGAGCTGCAGGAAGTTCCGGTTGACGAAAACGGTAATATTGAAATACCGCAGGAAACTGTAGTCAACCAAACCAATGCCATATTCGGTGAAAAAATTTATGAAGAAGTGCCTGTAAAACCGTTGGAGCCGTATAAGGAAGTTGGCGATGACACTAAACCGGAAGAAGCAATGGCGGTAAGCTTGGCGCAGAAAATTGCCGAAACTTTGCATGATGGTATCTATGGTGAACAAGCGCAAAGCGATTATGGCCTGACCAAGGCAGAAAGCAAGCGTATTGAAGAAAAGGTACAAAAGCAAGCGGAAGAAGCATTGAAGCGTGTAGCTGAAGAATTTACCGATAAAAAGAAGGTTTTGGAAGCTGATTTGCAGCATGAGCTTGCCAAAGCAACGACCGAAGCAGAAAAAATTCAGGTACAGGCGGAACATGAAGAAAAGGTGCAGCAGGCTACGCAGGAGTTTAACGAAACCATGGAAAAGCGCACACAGGAAGTAATAGTCGAAAGTGCGCAAAAGGTTGTCAAGGAGCAGGAAACCAAAAAAGAAGAAAAGAAAATGCGTAGCTTTGAAGGCGACATCAGGGACAGGCTACGTGGCTTTGCACGTACAATCCCAAGCTTTATCATGGCTTACGGCGATGATAAGCTCGTCCTGAAAAACTTTGAAACCTATCCTGAAGAAAAAGTTTTTAAAGATGTAACCAGTGTTACCGTTGATGAATTCAAAATGCTGCGCGATGGCTTTGAATATACCGATGAAGAAACCGGCGAAAAGAAAAAATTCCCCGGCGGCGTTTTTGCTGAAGATGTTTTTGACAGCTCTGTGCAGGAATTCTTAAACAAAAAGCGAGAGTTAGCAGATTACTTTGCCGAAACCAGCGAAGAGGATATCTTTGACTATATCCCGCCGCAAAAAACAAACCAAATCTTTACGCCCAAAAAGGTTGTGCAGATGATGGTAGACCAGCTGGTGGAAACAGAACCGCATATCTTTGAATCTCCTGATAAAACCTTTGTTGACTTCTACATGAAATCAGGCCTGTATATTACGGAGATAGTCAAACGCTTGTATCGCAACAAGGTGTTGAAGTCCATTATTCCGGATGATAAAGAACGCGTTAAGCACATTCTGGAATGTCAGGTGTTTGGCTTTGCACCAACGCAGATTATCTATGATATCACGATGTCTTATATCTTTGGTTTTGATGAAGGGGCAAATAACATCAGCCGTCGTAACTTCTTCTGCGAGGATACGCTGCCTTATGCAGAAAGAGGCGAGCTACAAAAGCTAGTTAACGAAAAACTGGCGGACAGAGTGAAATAGTGCACTTGTAAAAGTAAATAAGCAATTAAACACTAAAGGCGTTCTACCTGACTGCGGTAGAACGCCTTATTTCTCAAACACGATTAAAGAATTTTCACACTATTCTTTATATTATCGCAATTTTCTGATAATATAAACCCATAAGATTTTGCACGCCTGCCCGAAGTATAGTCGTCGCAGCGTCATTGAGAACGCCTTATGTATTATTGAGTAGTACATAAGGCGTTTTTTGAGGGAGGGAGTTGAACGAATGGTAAACCTGAGAGCGGATACCAGAGAATCCATTGCCAAATTAACTTTAATGGATGATATTTTTATGAACAAGGTCTTCGAAAATGATACGGAGCGTACAGCGTTGTTGTTGCGAATTATCTTAAATAATTATAAGATAAAGGTAATAAAAGCAGTAACGCAGCAGAAGCTGAAAAACCTGTCAGGACATGACCTGCAGCTGGACATTCTGGCGCAGGAAGAAAACGGCAGGCTTTTCAATGTAGAAGTACAGAACCGCAGTAGTGGCGCTGCAGCACGCAGAGCACGCTATCATTTGAGCCTGCTGGACGCTCACAGCCTGCCAAAGGGTGAAGTATACCAAAAGCTGCCGGATAATTACGTTATCTTTATCACGCAGTATGATGTGCTGAAGGGCGGGTTGCCGATATACCACATCAGTAGAAAAATAGAAGAAAACAATGCAGCTTTTGCTGATGGTTCGCACATCATTTATGTAAATAATAAAATTAAGGATAATACACCCCTCGGACGTCTGATGCACGATTTCAGCTGCAGTAATCCAGACGATATGTATTATCCGGGATTAGCAGAAAAGGCAAGATATTTTAAAGAAACAGAAAAGGGGTTGACGAATATGGGCGATGTATTTGAAAAATTTGTAGCAAAAAGAGAAAAAGAAGCTGCTATGAAAGCAGCAGAAAAAGCTGCTAAAGAAGCACAAGCAAACAAAGTCGAGCTTGCCAAAGGCCTTTTGGCTGACGGCATGAGCATCGAATTCACTGTGCGTCACTCCAAGCTTACGGAAGCAGAGGTGCGTGAGCTGGCGTCCAAGCTGACAGCATAAGAGCATAACAACACTAAAGGCGTTCTACCAAACTGCGGTAGAACGCCTTATTTTTATCTGCAACAATATAGTTTTACGCAAACGAAAAGACCTGAGGTCCGCAAGAACACGGACTTCAGGTCTTTTTTTGTACAAAACCGCAAGCGGTAATCTGACTTTAATTTAGCTAGAAAAGAAAAACAAAAGCGTTAAGAGAGCCTCTCCTTGGGGAGAGGTGCCGAGCTTGTCGAGGCGGAGAGGGGTGATGACTATCAAGCGTAGAAACAGCAGTCCCCTCTCAGTCGCCCTGACGGGCGCCAGCTCCCCCCAAGGGGGAGCCTTTCTCAGAATAGCAGAATCTTTCCCCTCCATCTCCCATTTTCCTACTATTTTCCTATTAATAGTTGATAATTGATTTCAATCGTGATATGATTATATTGGTTCCGAAGGAACTAATAATTGATTATTCTTACAAAAGAATGAAAAAGAGAGGTTTTTTAAATGACGACTGTTGCTGAAAAGTATTTACAAATTGCTAAGCTGGCAAAGGATCCTGCTAATGCTGAGGTTGTTATTGATGGTATTCTGACATTTTTCGGATTGGATTATTTTGACTTGGACCTGGGTGTTGAGTACCTGTATACTACCAAGGTGATTGACCATAAATTCAGAAGCGTGCTGCACAAGGCTGAAGACATGGATGCTATCATGGCATGGTTCAAAGAAAAAGCAGGCGTTACCGATGAAGAAATCGCTGCTGCCGAAGCTAAAGAAAAAGAATATGTTGCAGGCTGCCTGATGCTTGCTAAACAATATCTGGGTATGGGCCACTGCATTAGCGGTAAAACCTATCTGGAGCTGGCTGCCGCTAAAGGCTCCGAGGAAGCAATCGCACAGCTGAAGGACATGGAATATGCACAAGATATGTATGACCTGGGTGAGCATTATCTGGCAATGGGCCATTGCATCTGCTCCAAGACCTACTTTGAGCTGGCTGCTGCCAAAGGCTGCCCGAAGGCTGCTGCTAAGCTGAAAGACATGGAATATGCAGAAGATATGTACAAGCTGGGCGAGCATTATCTGGGCATGGGCCACTGCATCTGCGGCAAAACCTACTTCGAACTGGCTGCTGCCAAAGGTTGCTCCAAGGCTGCCGCAAAGCTGAAGGACATTGAATATGCAGAAGATATGTACAAGCTGGGCGAGCAATATCTGGCAATGGGCCACAAAATCTGCTCCAAGACCTACTTCGAACTGGCTGCCGCAAAAGGCTGCCCGAAGGCTGCTGCAAAGTTAGCTGAATACGAAGCATAATATTGTATTTTCAGGAGGCTGTCACAATTATGTGGCAGCCTTTTTAGTTTCCCTAAAAATCCGTTCCTCAAATAGATAATCTTTGACAGTCGCTTATGGTATAATAAGCATTATAAAGATTTGAGCAATATTACGCTAAAGGATAAACAGAAGGAGATTGTTATGGCAAAGTTGATTTATGTACCTCTCGGCTGCAGCCTGCGCTCGCAGCTGGCAGAGAAGCTTTCGCAACAGCCGTTGGGCGAAGGCGTGCTGGTGCTACCGAACCGCCTGCTGACGGACGATGTGCACCGCAATTATGCTAATGTGGAAACAATGGGCATGGATACTCTGGCAAGCAAGCTGATGAACCTTAACGGTGGCAGCGATTACAAGGAATTGAGCCGCCGCAGCCAGGAGCTGATTGTGCAGGACATCATCGACTATATGATGGAAAACAAGCAGCTTACCGGTATGACCACGCACAAGCAGCTGGAATATTTCGGCTCGCTGGCGCATAAAACAGGCTTTGTGAAGGCCATGACCTCGCTCGTAAGCCAGCTTTCACGCTGCGGTGCCACTAAGGAGGATATCTACGGCCAAATCCAAAAATCCTTTGAGGAGGATGAGCTGAAGGGCAAGGATTTGGGCGTCTGCAATTTTTATCTGCTTTATCGTCAATATCTGGAAAACAATAACTGGTATGACCTGGAGGGCAAGTATCGTCTGGCTATGGAAATGCTGCAGAAGCAGGATTGCAAAATCCCCTGGAAGCATATCTATATCTGCGATTTCTTCAGCCTTGACCAGGTGCAGATAAACTTTCTGCAGGCCTTGGCGAAGCATGTGGATGATCTGGTAATCAGCATGAGCTACGAAGGACGCAGAGTAAGCTCCGACGAAAAAGCCAAGTATGAATCAATTACCAAGTTTATGCGCGCGAGCACGAACACCGTCAACGCGCTGAAAATTCTTGGTGCGACGGTTGCAAGCCTTGCGGCAGAGGAATTGGGACAAGCTCCGGCAGGCGTTGCTATGCGGCAGCTGCGTCACTTGGGGCATGCGACCGCACCGGTGCCTGCGGAGGGTGTGGAAAGCTACTGCTTTGCCTCCGATGAGCAGGAGATGCGCTGGGTGCTGAAGCGTATCAAGCAGCAGCTGGCGCATGAAAAGTGTGCTGCCAATCGCATTGTTGTTGCCGTGCGCGACTTTTCTTTATACAGCGGCTTGCGCCAGCTGGCGGATGAATACGGTGTGCCGGTGAGCCTGCCGCAGACAACTGCGCTGGCAGCTCAGCCGTTGGCTGTTATGCTGCGCCTGCTGCTTACTGCCGCAGGCAGAGGACGTGAGGCGGCAGCGGCCTATCTGGAGCTGCTGAGCTGTGAGCTTTTGCGTCTGTTCTTTGATGTGGATGTGGAAACGGCGAGCAGCCTGCGCACGCAAACGTATTTCAAAACACGTCAGGAGGCTATGCAGAAGGCACACGAGCTGCTGGGTGATGCAACGGAGCTGTGGCAGCAGCTGGATGCTTTTATAGAAACCACTAAGGCGGAGGCAACAATCAGCGAATATGCCGAGCAGCTGACGCAGCTTGTGCAATCGCTGCCGCTGGAAGAGCGTCTGGGCAGCCTGCATAAGCAGGGGGTGCCGCTTGACTTTATGCTGGCCTGCCTGCGCAGCAAGGATGCTGTGCTGAAGGCTGTGCAGCAGCTTGTGCGTGATTACGAGGTTGCGAAAAACAGTGATTACAAGCTGACGCTTAGCCAATGGAACAGCCTGCTGCAGGAGGCCTTGGGGCAGGTGCAGCTTACTCTGCGCTTCGGCCGCAGGGACGGCGTACTCTTTACGGAGGTTGGCAACGTACAGGGCCTGAGCTTTGACAGCGTGTATATTATGGGCCTGCGCGAGGGCGAGTTTCCGCAGGCTAAAAACGAAAACTGGATTTATAACGATACGGAGCGCAAGCAGCTGGCGGACGCAGGCTACGATTTGCCCACGGTTGGCTCCTCCTTTGATGAGGATGCTTATTTCTTTGCTCAGGCTGTGTGTGCGGCGCAAAAGGAGCTCATCCTCACTTGGCATGAGGATGTAGGCGAAAGCCTGGCCAGCAGCTATCTGGAGGAAATCTGGAAGCTGTTTTTGCAGCCGGGAAGTGAGGACAAGCGTCTGGACAAGGACTATGTGAAGGCGCATACGCTGCCTGATTTCGGCGTTGCTTCGGCGGAGGAGGCGTACAGCGACAAGCGCTTTGCTGCTGCGGATTTGCCGAAAATAGCAGAGCTCAGCGGGCAAAAGGCTCCCTCTGCGGAGCAGCAGCTGGCAGCCAAAGCGGATATTCTGCGTAAGGCACAGCAGCCGGAATATAATGGCGACTTGCAAAATTCCCTGCCGACGAAGCTGCTGCGTAAGCAAATCGGCAGCCGCTTCAGTGCGAGCAGGCTGGAGGCTTATGCTGCCTGCCCCTTCCGCTTTTTGGCGGAGAAGGTGTGGCTGGCGCAGACGGCGGAGGAAGCGGATGATTTGCTGCAGCCGCGTGATGCCGGTGATATCCTGCACCAGACGCTGAAAAGCTTTGTCGAGCCTTATCTTGGCAGCAAAATTATCGGCGAAACTATGGCAGACCTGACGGAGGAGCTGGAGGCAGTCTTTGAGGATGTCTGCACCGCTGCGCGCAATGACGGCGGCAGTACCGTTGCTTCCGTAAACGAGGATATCTGGCAGGTAGAAAAGCAGCGCCTCTGGCGTATGCTGGTGCGCTGGCTGCGCTTTGAATATGCCGACCAGCAGCGTTGGGGCGGCTTTAGGCCGCAGGCTGTGGAATGGAATTTCAGCTCTAAAAACGGCAAGCCCTTGTACCTGACGCTCAGTGACGGCAGTGATGTATCGCTCATCGGCAGAGTTGACAGAATCGACAGCGACGGCGAGCATGCTTTTATCACGGACTATAAAAGTGGCACGCCTCCCACAGGCAGTGCTATGGAGCAGGGGCTCGACCTGCAGCTGCCGGTGTATCTGCTGGCGGTGGCGGCGCTTTCCAAGGAGCAGCTTGCAGTCAGCGGCGGCTGCTATTATTCGCTGAAGGAGGGCAAGCGCAAAAGTGCCTTTTTGCTGGAAAGCGTGGGCAACAGCGACTTGCCGTATAAAAAGCCGAAGAACGCCGCAGAGCTGACCTGGGATAGCTTTAAGCAGGAAAAAGAGCAGTTGCTGAAGGATTATATAGAAAGAATTTATGCAGGCGATTTTGCATTGGCAGGCTGCAGACGCTGCGATGTATATTGCCCGTTACACGATATTTGCCGTGTGCAGCTGGTGAATGGCGACGGCGGACAGGGAGGCGAGAGCGATGAGTAAGAACCCTACACCGGAGCAGGCTTTGGCGATAAATACGATTAAAAGCAATGTTTCGCTGCTCGCCGGTGCCGGCAGCGGTAAAACCTATGTGCTGATGAAGCGCTTTGTGCAAATTCTGCGCGCGGATTTGAGCGTTAATCCCACGAATATTGTGGCGATAACCTTTACGCGCAAGGCTGCCGACGAAATCAAGGGGCGTGTGCGTCAGGCTGTAGGCGAATGTGTGGAGCAGGCGCAGACGGATTTGGAAAGACTGCGCTGGCAGGAGCATCTGCAGAAGGTGGAGAGCGCGCCGATAAGCACGATTCACAGCCTGTGCAGCCGTATTTTGAGAGATAACCCGGTAGAAACGCAGCTTGATCCGGAATTTACGATTTTAGAGGATTTTGAAGCGCAGGACTTTTTTAAAGAAACGCTGCAGCAGTTTTTACGCAAAAATATCAAGGAAAACGCTGCCCTGCGCAGGCTGGTGCAGACCTACGGCGTTAACAGCTTTGTTAATCAGGTTACGGCGCTGGGGGACAAGCTCTCGGAGCTGGTGCGTGAAGATAATCTGGCAGAGCCTTATCTTAAGGCGAAGGAAGAACTGCCGGCTCTGCAGCAGAAGCTGTTTGCTGCTGTGCGCGAGGTAATCGAAGCGCGCGAGGCTTTGGGGGCAAAGACCAAGGGACGCCAGACGTTGACGGAGGCCGCAGGACTGCTGGACGAAATGCAAAAGCAGCTGCTGGCGCAGGAGCCGGAGTGCTCCCTGCTGGATGCGTCGGGCGTTGTTAAGGTTAGTGGCAAGGCGTTGGCAGCGGAGCTGACTAATTTAAAAAATCTGCGTCAGGAGCTGAACCATGTACTTTTGAACGCCAAGGGCTGCGATTTGGTGCAGGATTGGCTTGCCGTGCTGCAGGAGTTTTATGCCTGCCTGAGCGCACGCAAGCAGGAAAATAATATCCTGTTTAATGATGATCTGGATTTGCTGGCCATCGAGCATTTGCAGAAGAATGAGGCGCTGCGGCAAAAGTATCAGGAGCGCTATAAATATATTATGGTAGACGAGTTCCAGGACACCAACGAACGCCAGCGTCAGCTGATTTATCTGCTCTGCGGTAACAAGCTGGACGGCAAGAATAATCTTTTTATCGTCGGTGATGTGAAGCAGTCTATTTATCGTTTCCGTCATGCCGATGTCAGCGTTTTTAATAAGGTAAAAGAGGATATCGCGCAAAATGCGGGACAGAACCTGGGCATGAAAACCAACTTCCGCAGCACGCAGAGCATTGTCGAAAGCTGTAATACCGCCTTTTGTCAGCTGATGGATTTGCCGAAGGAGGAAATCTGTCTGGAGCATCACGAGGGTGCTAACACCGGCGGCGCTAAGGTTTGCCTGCTGCAGGTGCCGTATAAATCCAAGGATGATGACCTGGGCGCTAAAGAGGATAAATGGCAGAAGGAGGCAGAGGCAATCGCCGCCTATCTGCAGCAGGAGCTGCCCAAGGTTGAGCCGCAGCTCAGGCCGGGGGCAAGCAAGGCTATTTTGCTGCGCGCAATGACGCATTGCGAAATTTTGCGGCAGACGCTGCAGGGCTACGGCATAAATTGCGTAGTAGTTAAGGGCAAGGGCTTTTATGAGCAGCAGGAGGTTCTGGATATTCTGAATCTGCTGGCTGTGCTGCACAACCGTTACGCAAGCCTGGAGCTGGCAGGCGCTTTGCGCTCCAACTATTTCGGTTTGGATGATGCAACGCTGACGCAGCTTTTCTGGCAGACCGAAAATGATAAACCGTTATGGGATGTACTGCAGGCTGTCGGCAGCGGTGAGCTGCAGCTGAACCTGCAGCCGGAGCAGCAGGCGCTGGCTATGCAGGCTGCCGAACGCTTACGCAGCCTACGTCAGGCAGCAGCGCTGATGGCATTGCCGGAGCTGTTCGCACAGCTTTGGGACGAGCTGAAGCCGGAATTCGTTCTGTCGCAGCAGGAAAACGGCCCGAGCAAGCTGGCCAATGTCAAAAAGCTGCGCCGCCTGGCACAGCAGTATTGCCAAACGAAGCAGGCTTCGCTGGCGGAATGGCTGCAAAACGTTAAGGATTTGCGCGCAAGCAGCAGCAAGGAGCCTGCCGCTACCGTACAGGCCGATGATGCACTGCAGATTATGACGATACATAATTCCAAAGGCTTGGAATTCGATCTTGTTATTTTACCGCAGTTAGATAAATCAGTGAAGGGCGATACCGCATCCATTAAATATTTTTCGGGGAAGGAAGGCGAGCAGGGACTTTTGGGCATTAAGGTGCCCGATAAGGAAATGCAGCTGCAAAACAGCGGCGTGTACGAGCTGGCGAAGGCGCACGATAGTGAGCTGGAAGAAGAAGAAAGCAGACGTCTGCTTTATGTTGCTATGACGCGTGCCAAAAAGCAGCTTTTAATGGTCGGTACGGTGGCGGAAGAAAAGCTGCCGGAGGCTGTTATCGCTCTGCCTGCCGCCAAGGGCTGGTGGCAGCAGCTGCAGGCAGTATACGAGGTGGATTGGGACAAGCAGGAAAGCAGCTGTCCTTGGGTACGCCTTTTGTGTGCCGATGCTTTAAGCCCGGCTGTTGTGCAGCAGGGCGTGCAGCAGCAGCTGGCGCTGGAGCCGTTGTCCTTGGCACCGCTGCCTGCCTACGCAGCCTGCGGCCGTACCTGCTTTACCGCAAGTGCACTGCAGACGTATCTGCATTGTCAGCGTCAATATTACTACCAGCAGGTTTTGGCAGTGCCTGAGCTGGAGCAGACAGTTGCCGGAGAGCAGGCGCACGAGCTGCCTGCTAGTGTAACCGGCAGTATTGTGCATAAAGCGCTGGAGCTGTATAATGGCTATAATGCGGAGGCTGTTTTTGCCATTGCACTGGATGAATTTGCTCCCGGCGCTGCGGCAACACAGGCCAAGAGTATGTTTGATGCTTATATCAGCAGCGATTTGTATAAATTATTGCCCAAAAAGCAGAAGCGTGAATTAGAATTTGTACAGCCTCTGCAGCAGGAGCTGGCGGCTGAGGGCGTAATTGATTTGCTGGCCTTTGACGAAGATGATAATATGATAATAGTGGACTATAAAACAGGTACGCCGCCGGAGCCTGACGAGGTGAAGCTGGGTTATGCTTATCAGCTGGCGCTGTATAAGGATGCTGCGGAAAAGCTGTACCCCGGCAAAAGAGTTGTGTGCGCCGAGCTGCACTTTCTGCAGAATATGAGCGTTTGGCAGCTGCCGTTGGATAAATCGTACCTGCAGGAGGCAATAGAGCTGTGCGAGGAAATCAGCGGTAAGGGCGAGGAGGACGATTTCGCCTGCAGCTGTAACGAAAGCTGTGCTTACTGTCACTATGCATATCTGTGTCCGCAAAAAATAAAGAATAGGTGATATAATGGAGATTTTTGCTAAATTGGAAAGCTGGGATTATCTGGCGGCGGCTATGCTGCTGTTTTCCGCCTGGCTGCTGCTGGGCGGCATCGGCCGTCTGCAGAAAAGCGACCCGGAGCGCGTTGATGCGAAAAAGCTGCGAATCCGTGCCTGCGGTGGTTTGGTTGCGGGCGCTTTGTATCTGGCCTGCCGCTATCTGCAGCTGTAATATTGCCGGCAGTTAAACTTGCGCGCGGCTTTCATTAAGGTATATAATATGCTTATATCTTAAACTTTTACGAGGTGACCATAATGATAAACAAAACAAGATTGATTGATGAATTTATAGAGCTGGTAAGCGTTCCCTGCCCCAGTAAGGATGAAAAGCAGGAAGCAGAGCTGATTATGGCGAAGCTGCGCGAGCTTGGCCTGGAGCCTGAGATGGATAAGGCGCACGAGAAAACCGGCGGTACCTGCGGTAATGTGTGGGCCTATGTGAAGGGCACCGTGCCGAATGCTCCGAAGCTGCTGTTCGAAGCGCACATGGATTCCGTAGCACCGACAACCGGCACCAAGGTTGTCCGCAAGGACGGCGTGCTGTACAGCGACGGTACCACGACCTTGGGCGGTGACGACAAGGTTGGCGTTGCTGCCATGCTGGAGGCGGTGCGCGCACTGAAGGAGGATGGCGTAGCTCACGGCGACGTGCAGCTGTGCTTTACTGTAAGTGAGGAAATCGGCTGCCTTGGTGTAGTAAACATGGACCAGAGCTGGATTAAGGCTGATTACGGTTATTGCATGGATATCGGCGGCGCACCGGGCGAAATTACCTATGCTGCACCGAAGCTGTACGATATTTACGTAACCGTCAAGGGCAAGGCTGCCCATGCAGGCATTGCTCCGGAAGAAGGCGTCAATGCGATTATGCTGGCGGCGGATGCTTTGTCCAAGCTGCCTGCTTACGGTCGTCTGGACAGCGAAACTACCTTTAACATCGGCATGTTCAACGCAGGCGTTGGCACCAACATTGTTTGCCCGGAGGCTAAATTCGTCATTGATATGCGCTCTCTGAACGTACCGCGTCTGGAGGCGCTGAAGGATTCCACCATCGCTCTGATTAAAGAGGCTGTTGAGGCCGGTGGCGGTCAGGTTGAATTCGAAGTAGTGGAAGGCTGTCCTGCTGTGGAGCTGAACAAGGACCACGAATGCATTAAGCTGGCAGCACGCGCTGCGGAAACACTGGGCTTCCCGGTAGAGCTGAAAACCACCGGCGGCTGCAGTGACGGCAATTATCTTTGCGGCTACGGCCTGCCCTGCGGTCTGTTGGCAACCGGCATGAGTAATGTGCATACTACCGCGGAATATCTGAAGGAAGAGGATTTGTACAACACTGCACGCTGGACCTACGAAATTATTAAAGAGGCAGCGAAGTAAATCATAGTGTTCACGTATAGTTTTCTTGACTGGAAGAAAATTTGACGCTATAATAAAAATAACTTCATAATGTAACCTTTGGGGCAGGGTGCAATTCCCGATCGGCGGTAAAGTCCGCTAGCGCAGCAGCGCATGAACCGGTGCGATTCCGGTACCGACAGTATAGTCTGGATGATAAAAGGTGGCAAAACAGTTTTTTACCGCATATGGGCTCCTTAGGTCTTTATGCGGTTTTTTATATTACTGGAAGGTGATATTTTGGCAAGAATGACAGATGAAGCATATATGCAGCGGGCCCTGGAGCTGGCGCTGCAGGCAGAGGGCAATACCAGTCCCAATCCGATGGTTGGCTGCGTGATTGTGGATGCCGAAGGCAATATTGTGGGTGAGGGCTATCACCATAAGGCCGGCGAACCGCATGCCGAGGTCAATGCCTTGGCGGAGGCTAAGCAGATGGCTCAGGGTGCAACGGCCTATGTAACGTTGGAGCCCTGCGCACATTACGGACGCACCGGTCCCTGCTGCGTAGCCTTGGCGCGCGCGGGCATCGGCAAGGTTGTGGTTGCCTGCCTTGATCCTAACCCCAAGGTTGCAGGTCAGGGTTTGGAATATCTGCGCCTGCAGGGTATCGAGGTTGTTACCGGCGTGTGCGAAAAGGAGGCTAAGCGCCTAAATGAGCGCTTCTTTACCTGGATTACGAAGCAGCGTCCGTTTATTACTTTAAAATACGCTATGACATTGGATGGCAAAATCGCTACTGCTACCGGCGACAGCAAATGGATTACCGGCGAGGAGGCACGCACCTTCGCGCATCGTCTGCGTAAGCAGCATGACGCTGTGCTTGTCGGCATCGGCACAGTGCTGGAGGATGACCCGGAGCTGACCACCCGTCTGGTGCGCGGCAAAAATCCGGTGCGCGTGGTGCTCGACAGCAGCCTGAAGATTTCGCTGATGGCAGCAGTTTTGAATCCGCTGGCGGACACGATTATTTTTACCGGCTTGGATTCCGATATCGTTAAGGCGGAAGCGCTGGCTGCTCTGCCTAACGTAGAGGTGGTACGGCTGCCGTTGGCTGACGGCGTGCTGCCTGTGGCGCAGGTGGTGCAGGCCTTGGCTGAGCGCGGTATTGCCAGCCTTTTGGTAGAAGGAGGCAGTGCAATTCACGGTGCCTTCTTTGATGCAGGCCTTGCTGACAGAGTGTGCGCCTTTGTAGCGCCCAAGCTGATCGGCGGCGCTGCCGCTCTGCCGCCGGTAGGCGGTGCAGGCAGCAGCCTAGTAGAAACAGGTTGGCAGCTGACAGAGGTCGAGATGGAAAAATTGGGCAGTGATGTACTGATAACAGGTCTGGTGCCGGAGCTGGATAAGCAGGAGCTGCCGAAGGAGGCGGAATAATGTTTACAGGATTGGTAGCCGAACTGGGCACGGTGCAGAAGATGGCGCAGCAGGGTGAATCCTATCACCTGACAGTTGCTGCGGTGAAGGTACTGCAGAATTTGAAAATCGGTGATAGCGTTGCCGTCAACGGCGCCTGCCTTACGGTAGTAAGCATGGATGACACCGCCTTTACCGCCGACGTGATGCCGGAAACCGTGCGCCTGACCAATATCGGCAGCCTGCATGCCGGCGACAGAGTAAATCTGGAGCGCACGCTGCGCCTGTGCGACGGTCTTGACGGTCATATCGTCAGCGGACACGTGGAAGGACTGGGTGTAATTGCCGGCCGCAGACCGGAGGGCATTGCGATGGTGGTGACTATCAACACCCCGCCGGAGCTTTTGAAATATATCATCAAAAAGGGCAGTATTGCGATTGATGGTATCAGCCTGACGGTGACGCAGGTTACGGAAAGCAGCTTTTCCGTATCGCTGATTCCGCATACCGCCAAGGAAACAACGCTTGGCTTTAAGGATGTGGGCGACAGCGTAAATCTGGAAACGGATATTATCGGCAAATATGTAGAGCAAATGTTAAAATTTAACCCTAAGCAGACTCAGGAGCCTGCTTTAAATAAAAATATGCTGCTGGAGAATGGGTTTATCTGAGCAGCAACAAAGAGGTAGAAAATGGAAAAGTTTAAGTATAATACAATTGATGAAGCCATCGCTGCGATTAAAGCAGGTCAGATGGTATTGGTAACCGATGACGAGGACCGCGAAAACGAAGGCGACCTGATTATGGCAGCCGAGCTGTGCACTCCCGAGGCTATTAACTTTATGGCTAAGGAAGCACGCGGACTTATCTGCATGCCGGCAGACAGCGAGGTTATGGACAAGCTGCAGTTCGGCGCTATGGTAACGCATAACACCGACAATCACGAAACAGCCTTCTCTGTTTCTATTGACCATGTTGACACCACCACCGGTATTTCCGCTTATGAGCGCGCATATACCATGAAAAAATGCGCTGAGCCGGGCGCACAGCCGAGCGACTTCCGCCGTCCGGGTCACGTTTTCCCGCTGCGCGCACGCAAGGGCGGTGTACTGGTGCGTACCGGTCACACCGAAACTACTGTTGATTTGTGCAAGCTGGCAGGCCTGCAGCCCGTGGGCATCTGCTGCGAGATTATGAACGATGACGGCCATATGGCGCGCACTCCGGATTTAATCGAGTTCGCTAAAAAGCATAAGCTCGTTTTCATCACTGTTGCCGAGCTTGTTGCCTATCGCAAGGCACACGAAAAAATGGTGCATCGTGCCGCTGAGGCTGCGTTGCCGACTAAATACGGCAATTTCCGCATCATTGCATATGAAAACGATTTGGACAACCTTTGTCATGTTGCTATTGTCAAGGGCGATGTTGCCGGTAAAAAGGATGTGCTCGTGCGCGTACACAGCGAGTGCCTGACCGGTGATGCCTTCGGCAGCCTGCGCTGCGACTGCGGCGATCAGCTGGCAACCGCTCTGAAGATGATTGAAAAGGAAGGCTGCGGCGCTGTTGTTTACATGCGTCAGGAGGGCCGTGGTATTGGTTTGGCTAATAAAATCCGTGCTTACGCACTGCAGGATCAGGGCCTTGATACCGTTGAGGCGAACGTTCGCCTGGGCTTTGCTCCCGACCTGCGTGATTACGGCATGGGTGCACAAATTCTGGTTGACCTCGGACTCACCAGCATCCGCCTGATTACCAACAACCCCGCAAAACGCATCGGTATCTCCGGTTATGGCATCACCATCACCGACCGCGTGCCCATCATCATGGAGCCTAACGAATACAACGAGCACTATCTCGACGTTAAAGAAGAGAAAATGGGACACAAGCTGCACGAAGGCTGTGGCTGCAACTGTGGAAAGTAAAAAAAGTATAAATTAACGTAAAACATAAAACCATTAGGAGGAACAAAACATGAAAACCTTAGAAGGAAAACTCACCGCCAAAAACATGAAAATCGCCATCGTCGTAGCCCGCTTCAACGAATTCATCACCAGCAAACTCCTCAGCGGCTGCATCGACTGCCTGATCCGCCACGAAGCAGCTGACGAAGATCTCACCGTAGCCTGGGTACCGGGCGCCTTCGAAATCCCCATGGCAGCAAAAAAACTCGCAGAAAGCGGCAAATATGACGCAGTAATCTGCTTAGGTGCCGTAATCCGCGGCGCAACCCCGCACTTTGACTATGTATGCGCCGAAGCCTCCAAAGGCATCGCTCAGGTAAGCATGCAAACCGGCGTACCCGTAGCCTTCGGCGTACTCACCACCGAAAACATTCAGCAGGCTGTAGAACGTGCAGGCACCAAGGCCGGCAACAAGGGCGTAGACTGCGCAATGACCGCAATGGAAATGGTAAATCTCTTCAAAGAAATGTAACATTTTCACCGCTTGCCTTTTTGACTATTATGATTTATAATTGACATTGTGGAAGAGCTGATAACAGGCTGTTCCCCATGCATGAAATTTGCAAGCCCGCTAGCAGTAGTTTAGTGGGCTTGTTTTATTAAGCAAGTAAAATTTTTGCCGTAAGGCAGGATTGTGAGGCAGATATTATGGAAGATGTTTTGACAAAGGCTACGGCCGACGGTGTACGTATTTATGCATTATGCACCACTAATCTGGTACAGGAAGCAGCTAAAAAGCACGGCTGCTCCCATCTGGCAAGCGCTGCTCTGGGACGTGCAATGAACGGCGCGCTGCTGCTGGCCGCAACAATGAAGGATAACGAGCGCATCAGCCTGCGTCTGAAGGGCGATGGACCTTTGGGCGAGGTAGTAGCAGATGCCGAAGGCAGCACAGTGCGCGGTTATGTGGAAAACCCCGATGCATTTTTGCCCCTGAAAAATGGCAAGCTGGATGTCGGCGGCGGCATCGGCGAGGGTAATATTATCGTAACGCGTTATCTGCAGAATGCAGAGCCCTTCACCGGCTACTGCGAGCTGCAGGACGGCGAAATCGCCAGCGACCTGACCAAATACCTCTATGTTTCCGAACAGACACCGACAAGCGTTGCTCTGGGCGTACTGGTTGACAAGGACGGCAACGTAACCGCATCCGGCGGCTTCTTTATTCAGGCTATGCCGGGCTGCACCGACGAGGTTCTGGAAAAGCTGGAAAACAACGTTAACCTGACTCCGTATGTAACCCAGCTGCTGGAAATCGGTTATACTCCGCAAAAGATGATTGAAATTCTCGGCCGCGGTCTGGACGTTGATATTAAAGAAACCATTCCCCTGAGCTTCAAATGCCGCTGCAGCCGTGAGCGCATTCTGGCGGCTTTGGGCAACCTTGATGTAAAATCTCTGGAGGAGCTGGCGCAGGACAAAACTACGGAAGCACACTGCGAATTCTGCAACAGCACCTATGAATATACTCAGGATGAAATCAAGCACCTGTTGGAAGAAAAGGAAAAGCAGGCACAGCTGGAGGCTGCTAAACAGAATATCAAATAACAAAACTTTTCTTGACAAAAGAAACTTTTGTTTGTATAATAAAGGCAGTGAATTGATTAAATTTAAATTTATATATTAGGAGGCAGGCAGATGGACGCAGATAAAAAGAAAGCCTTAGACATGGCGATGCACCAGATTGAAAAGGATTTTGGCAAGGGCAGCATTATGATGCTGGGCGAAGCAAGTGCCAAAATGAATATAGAGGTTATCCCTACAGGCGCTTTATCACTGGATATTGCTCTTGGTGTCGGCGGTATTCCGCGCGGACGCGTTATTGAGATTTACGGTCCCGAATCTTCCGGTAAAACTACCGTTGCTTTGCATATGATTGCCGAAGCTCAGAAGATGGGCGGCTATGCAGCATTTATCGATGCGGAGCATGCACTGGATCCGGAATATGCCCGTCATCTGGGTGTAGATATTGACGATCTGCTGATTTCTCAGCCGGATAACGGCGAACAGGCTTTGGAAATTGCTGACGCACTGGTACGCAGCGGTGCTATTGATATTATCGTTATCGACTCCGTTGCAGCTTTGGTTCCGCGTGCCGAAATCGAAGGCGAAATGGGTGATTCCCACGTAGGCCTGCAGGCACGTCTGATGAGCCAGGCTCTGCGTAAGCTGACAGGTCTGATTTCCAAATCCAAGTGTGCTACTATTTTCATCAACCAGATCCGTGAAAAGGTCGGCGTTATGTTCGGTAATCCGGAAACCACTACCGGTGGCCGAGCACTGAAATTCTACTCTACCGTCCGTATGGATGTACGCCGTATCGACACGCTGAAAAACGGCAACGATGTTATCGGCAGCCGTACCCGCGTTAAGGTTGTCAAGAACAAGGTAGCACCTCCGTTCAGACAGGCTGAGTTCGATATTATGTATGGCAAAGGCATTTCTCATGAAGGCTGCCTTGTTGATCTGGGCGCAGACCTTGATATTATCAACAAGAGCGGTGCCTGGTATTCCTACGGTGATATCCGTTTAGGTCAGGGCAAGGAAAAGGTTAAAGACTTTTTGCGTGAGAATCCGGAAATTGCCCAAGAAATCGAAGCTAAAATCCGCGCAGTGACGATTGCCAAGAGCGATAATAAGGAAGCAGATGAGGAGCCGTTGCAGGATGTGGAGTCGATCTTTAAGGAATAAGAAAAAGGAAGAAGGCTTTACCGGCGCGCAGCAGGTTTATGACTGCGCGCTGGATTTATTGTCTTACCGTGATTACAGCCATAAGGATATGGTGGAGCGCTTGCAGCGCAAGGGTGCAACTAAGGAGCAGGCGCTGGAGGCGGTGGCCAAGCTCGAGGATTACGGTCTGCTGAACGAGGAGCGTTACGCCAATAGGGTGTACGAAGCATGGCTGGCCAAACGCTATTACGGCAGACAGCATCTGCAGCTGGAGCTGACCAAGCGCGGCATACGCCCGGACGTGGTTGCGGAAATTATGGAACGCTTTACGCCTGACATTGAAGAAGGGCAGGCGGAGAACGCGGCACAGCTTTTCGTGCAGCGCAATCAGCGTAAGCTAACAGCAGAAACAGATAACAAAAAAATATATGCGGCTGCGGGGCGCTTTATGGCGGCTCGCGGCTTTTCATCAAGATATGTGCACATTATATTGGGTAAATTGCATTTTTCAGACAATATGTAGCGGTTAAACTTGACAATTTTGTTAAATATAATCTATAATGTAGTTATGCAATCGTGTTAATATCAACGATTTTCACGAGGCGACGCGTAAAGCGGTTGCCTTATTTTTTGCCCTATTTCAGAATAGATAATACAGTGATTTATTATAGATTCAACGGAATAAGGACATCTATAGCAGACGCAAACAGGCGCCTGCTGTTACTATGCAAAAAAATCTTGGAAAAATCTACATTTAGGAGGTGAGGACGATTTTAGAAATTATCGGTACAGCTGTTGTAGTTGGTCTGGCAGGCGGTGCGGTAGGTTATCTGGTTCGCAAAAATGTTGCTGAAGGTAAAATTGCTACTGCAGAAGAGCAGGCTATCCGTATTGTACAGGATGCTGAGCAGACCGGCGAAGCAAAACGCAAAGAAATTATGATGGAGGCTAAAGAAGAAATCCATCGTCTGCGTTCCGATATGGAGCGTGAAAATAAAGACAGACGTAATGACCTGCAGCGTCAGGAGCGTCGTCTGCTGCAAAAAGAAGAAAATCTGGACCGCAAAATCGAATCCTTCGAACGCAAGGAAGAAAAGCTGGCTTCTAAGGAGCAACGTTTAAATGCTGCTCAGGAGAAGGCTGATGCAATGCTGGAAAAACGTCAGGTTGAGCTGGAGCGTATTTCCGGTCTGACCAGTGATGAAGCAAAGCAGGAGCTGCTGCAATCCCTCGAGGAAGAGGTTAAGCACGAATCTGCTATGATGGTTAAGGATCTGGAGCAACAGGCTAAGGATGAGGCTGACCGCAAAGCAAGAGAGATTATCTCCCTGGCAATTCAGCGTTGTGCAGCAGACCATGTAGCGGAAACCACCGTTTCTGTAGTAGGCCTGCCTAACGATGAAATGAAGGGCCGCATCATCGGTCGTGAAGGCCGTAACATCCGCACTCTGGAAACCCTTACCGGCATCGATCTGATTATCGATGATACTCCGGAGGCTGTTATTATTTCCGGCTTCGATCCGGTACGCCGTGAGGTTGCCCGTATCGCTCTGGAAAAATTGATTAATGACGGCCGTATTCATCCGTCCCGCATTGAGGAAATGGTTGAAAAGGCACAAAAAGAGGTTGAGCAGAAAATTAAGGAAGCCGGCGAACAGGCTACCTTTGCTGTCGGTGTGCATGGCCTGCATCCCGAACTGATTAAGCTGCTGGGTCGCCTGAAATATCGTACCAGCTATGGTCAGAATGTCCTGAACCATTCTGTTGAGGTTGCTAACCTGGCAGGTGTAATGGCTTCTGAGCTCGGTGTTGACGTTGTTCTGGCTAAACGTGCCGGCCTGCTGCATGATATCGGCAAGGCTATTGACCATGAAATGGAAGGCTCTCACGTTGAAATCGGCGGCGAAATTGCCAAGAAGTTCCGTGAGTCCGACCTGATTGTCAATGCTATTTTGGCGCATCATGGTGACTGCGAGCCTAAGAGTGTTGAAGCTGTTCTGGTATCTGCCGCTGACGCAGTATCTGCTGCCCGTCCGGGTGCAAGACGCGAAACTCTGGAAAGCTACCTGAAGCGCTTAACTCGATTGGAAGAAATTTCTGAGTCCTTTGAGGGCGTTGAAAAATGCTATGCCGTACAGGCTGGCCGCGAAATCCGCATTATGGTTAAGCCGGATGTTATCGATGATGCTTCCGCTGTGCTTCTGGCACGAGATATCTCCAAGAAGATTGAAGATGAAATGGAATATCCCGGTCAGATTAAGGTTGTTATCATCCGCGAAACTCGTGCTGTTGATTACGCAAAATAACGAAATTCCTGAAAGAGCTGCTTAGGCAGCTCTTTTTTTGCGCCTTAGCAGGATTATAGGAATTGCTGTCGAATATATATACTTGGAATTTTTTTGACAGGTGCGCCGGTTGAGGCCGGTGCTGAAAAGGGAATGCCGGTGAGAATCCGGAGCAGTCCCGCTACTGTAAGCGGAGCCCAGGCAATTATGTCACTGACGCAAGTTGGGAAGGCGCTGAGGGCGATGAAGCTAAGCCAGGAGACCTGCCTGTTACGAAGCTTGGAGCCTACGGGAGATAGGCTGGCTTTGGTATGCGTAAATATAGAATTTTTGGCTGCAGCTGCATTTTGTGAATCTCCCGCAAGGGAGCTTTTTTCATATATGTATAAAATGAAAAGCATGCAGCTTACAAAAACGAAGGGAGGTTGAAATATGCCTGGAAAAATTATTATGGTTACCGGCGGAGCCCGCAGCGGCAAAAGCGAATTTGCAGAACGCTATGTATTGCATTATTCTCCCAAATGCGATTACGTTGCTACGGCAGAAATCTTAGATGAGGAAATGGCGGAGCGCGTGCGTCTGCACCGTGAGCGTCGTGATGCACGTTGGATTAATCACGAAGCGCCTTATCATGCCGAGCGCACGCTTGAAGCGCTGTCAGCGGAAACAGGAGCGGTTCTGTTTGACTGCCTGACTGTTTATATGTGTAACCTGCTTTATGGCAAGGATGCGCCGGAGGGTGAATTCCTGGAGCGCTGTCAGGTAGTATTTGACGAAATTGACAAGGTGCTGGCAGCAGCACGTAATTGCGGTAAAATCGTTGTCTTTGTTACGAATGAGGTGGGCAGCGGCATTGTGCCGGATAATCAGATGGCGCGTGAATACCGTGACCTTGCCGGCTGGGTTAACCAGCGTGTGGCAGATGAGGCTGACCATGTTTATTATTGTGTGGCAGGTCAGGCTGTAGACGTAAAAAAATTGGCTTTTAAATTTGAGGATGAAGGAGAATAACGACTGATATGGAGAAAATCATAATACCTGCTCTGGATGAAGAACGTATGCAAGAAGTGCGGGCAGGCTACGCTAAGATAGACAAGCCGGCAGCTAATCTGGGCAAGCTGGAGGATATGGTTGTAGGACTTGCAGGCATGATCGGCAAGGATTTACCGGATAAATTAAAGACGGCGATGGTTCTGATGTGCGGTGACCACGGTATTGCGAAATACGGTGTCAGCGCTTATCCGCAGGAGGTTACACGCCAGATGATTAACGGTTATATGCGCGGTACTGCCGGTGCTACCGTGCTGGCTCGTCATGCGCACGCCGATGTTTTCGTCTGTGATGTAGGCACTGCCTTTGATTTGAGCGATTTGCCCAAGGTGTATCAGAAAAAGGTAGCCTGGGGAACAAATGACTTCACCCAGGGACCGGCGATGACGCGCGAGCAGGCTGAAAAGGCTATTGCCGTCGGCATCGAAATGGCTGATATGTGCATCGACCAAGGCTACAATATGCTTTATACAGGCGAAATGGGCATCGGCAATACAACCTCTACCTCTGCTATTGCCAGCGCGTTTTTAGGCTTGGATCCGCAGCTGACTGTCGGCCGTGGCAGCGGTATCAATGACGAACGCATGAAGATTAAACGTCAGGTTGTTATCGACGGTCTGGCTAAAAATATGCCGAAGCAGGGTGATGCGATGGACATTCTCTGTAAGGTCGGCGGCTATGACCACGCAGGTCTGGCCGGTGTAATTATCGGTGCAGCCCGTCGCCGCGTACCGGCAATGGTTGACGGTGTTAATGCTACGGCTGCAGCACTTTTGGCCTACGGCCTCTATCCGCAGTGCCGCGATTATATGCTTTGCTCGCATCTGAGCAGCGATATTTCTCATAAGAAAATGCTGGATCTGATGCAGCTTTCGCCGATTGTGGATGCCGGTATGCGCCTGGGTGAGGGCACCGGTGCTTCTCTGGCTATTGTTGTGCTGCAGGCAGCAATGGATGTGTATAATCATTTAAGCAGGTGATGTGATGCGTGATTTTGTAACTTGTCTGGAATTTTTGACCAGAATCCGCTTTTCCAACAGAACGGACTGGCATGATGACGATTTCAGCCGCAGCGTGCCGTACTTCCCTTTGGTCGGTCTGGTAATGGGTGTTTTTATGGGTGCGGTAAATTACGGACTGTATTATCTGCACACCCCTGATCTGATGCGCGCAGTGATGCTGGTGCTGGCGGAGCTGATTATTATCGGCGCTTTGATGTATGACGGCTTTATGGATACCACCGACGGTGTTTTCAGCGCCCGTGACCGTGAGCGTATGCTGGAAATCATGAAGGACAGCCACGTAGGCTCCAATGCCGTTATCGCGCTTGTCTGCCTCGTGCTGCTGAAGGTGGCTGTCTATACTACGCTGCCGCCGGTTAAGCTGTCGTTTGCGTTGGTTGCAGTTTTTGTAGCAACGCGCACCTTTATGGTTACCTACATCGTCAACTACAAGTATGCACGCAAAACCGGCATCGGTCATATGTTTAAGGCCTATGCCAAGCCGATGTATACCTATATTGCCTTTGCACTCTGCCTGGCGCTTGTCGCAGCCTGCGGCCTGCCGTATTTGTATACGGCAATAGCGGCCTTCGTTATCTGCCAGGGCATTGCGCATTTCCTCAGCGGTCAGCTGGGCGGCCTTACCGGTGATACCTACGGCTTTTTGACGGAATGCGGCGTTGTGGTTTACCTGATGCTCGCAACCTATATAATCTGATATATTTCCCCGGCAATATTTTGCCGAATTATAAAGAGACAGAAAGGAAAAATGCTATGCATATAGAAGAAATAATCCAAAAGATTGTGCCTGCCGACAGAGGCTGTATGAAGCTGGCGCAGACACGCTTTGATAATCTGATCAAGCCGGTCGGCAGTCTGGCCAAGCTGGAAGAAATGACCTCGCGCTATTGCGGTATCAAGGGTATTTATGAAAAAGAGGATTTAGATTATCCTAAACGCGATTTACTGGTATGGTGCGGTATCGAAGAGGCTGCTCAGGCCGAAAAAATTATGCACGCCAAATGGCCGGTGAATGTGCTGGCTGCAGAAACCGGTGCGAAGGCCGTGGCTCTGCTGGTAACCTCGGAGGAGGAGGCTGATGCTCTGGAGGAGGGCGCTGCCCTGGTGCAGGAGCTGGTACACGAGAAGGGACTGGAGCTTTTGGGCTTCGGCTGCCTTTCCAATCCTGATAATGAGATGGTACGCACCGCTATGGCCGGCGCTCTGCTGCAGGCTGCAGCTATGAAGGTGCCGGTAATGCTGGACGGCGTTGCTGTCTGCAAGGCTGCCAAAAAGGCGGCGGATATGGCACCTGCCGTGCTCGACTACTGCTTTGCCGGTCACGTTTCCGCAGAGCCGGGCGCGGAAGAATGCCTGCAGGAGCTGGGGCTTACGGCACCGCTGCGCCTGAATATTCCCGACGGCGCCGGTGAGGGCGCTGCTGTCTGCTTTACGCTGTTCAATGCCGGCATCAAGGCCTACAAAGAAATGGAAACCTTTGAGGAAGCAGGCGTGCATGCGGAGATGAAGGAATTTTCCCTGGCAGAGCAATCTAAAAAAGGGGCGAAGGCTTAATGGGTAAAATATATTTAATCCGTCACGGTGAAACGGACAGCAACAAGGGACATCGCTTTCAGGGACGCATCAACATGCCGCTGAACGCCAAAGGTCTGGAGCAGTCCGAGAAGCTGGCTGCGTATATGCAGCATCTGCCGGTTGACAAGATTTACTGCAGCTCAATGCTGCGTGCCTGCATGACGGCAGCACCGCTGGCTATGAGCAAAAATATGTCCTACCAGCCGTTGGATTTGCTGCAGGAGGTAAGCTTCGGTGCCTGGGAAGGCCTGGAATATGCGGAAATCAGCCGCCGCTGGCCTAAGGAGATGGATGATTTCCTGACGCGTCCGGGCGAATGGATTCCGCCGCAGGGCGAAAGCTTTCATGATGTAGCGCGTCGCTGTCAGGCGGCTTTTGACTATATCTTCGAGCGTGAAGGCCACGAGAAGAATATCGCGATTGTATCGCACGGCGGTATTATCCGCGTGCAGCTGTGCCTGCTTTTGGGCATCCCGCTGAACAATCTGTGGAAGCTGAGTGTGCATAATGTTTCTGTCAGCATGCTGAATGACTGGCAGGGCAATATCATTGCCGAAACCATCAATGATGCTCACTTTGCCAGAGAGCAGGGAAAATCTGTAAACTGGCTGCATAAATAAAAATTGAAGTTCGAAAACCGCGCAGACCTGAAAAGCTGTCGCGGTTTTTCTTTAAAGCGGCGAAAAAAAGACGGTCATAGTTTTTGCTGTAAACTTATCGGTGCCGCACCATTAATTTTACACGCAAGCTTTTCCTGTGAGCACTGTTAACAAGCGGATTTGAGCATATGTTGAGAAATGAAAAGTTTCTTATTAAAGAATTTACGCATTTTTGATAAACTAAGATTGACTTTTACAGGCGCTTACTATATACTGTAAGAGGTGTATCTCAGTGGTCCGTTTAAGTTCCTAACTTCTTCTATCATAGATGAAATGGGGAAGCCAAGGTAAACATCTTAATGCGTTCTTTGGGGTATGTTCTATCTATGATTAGGAGTGATTAAACAATGAAAGAAGACAAGACTTTAACCTGCTGCGAGTGCGGCAACGAATTCGTATTCACCGCTTCCGAGCAAGAGTTCTACGCAGAAAAGGGCTTCACTAACGAACCGCGCCGTTGCCCGGCTTGCCGTCAAGCTCGCAAACAACGCATGGGCGTACAAAACGACCGTCCGCAACGCGAAATGTTCCCCGCAGTTTGCGCTGAATGCGGTAAAGATACCATGGTACCGTTCAAACCCAGCGATCGTCCGGTTTACTGCCGCGAATGCTTCAACGCACGTAAACACTAATTAGACGCTTGAAGTAACAAATTCAGGTACAGCTTAGGCTGTACCTGTTTTTTATTAGCCGATTATAGAAAAAACGAAAGTTATTTTACATAAAAGTGCTTATATGCTATACTTTTTACAATATCAATTATTCGAAGCAAGGGAGCTTTATGGCACGTATTATAGACAGTGATTTTCTGCACCGCGCGCTGCAGCATTTTTATGGCTACAGCAGCTTTCGCACAGGGCAGGAAGAAATTATAAGTGAAATATTACACGGACAGCCTGTGCTGGCAGTGCTGCCTACGGGTGCAGGCAAGAGTATTTGCTTTCAGCTGCCTTCGCTGCTGCTGAAGGGCGTGACGCTGGTCATTTCGCCGCTGATATCGCTGATGAAGGACCAGGCGGAGGCACTGACGGCTCGCGGTATTCCGGCAGCTTATCTGGACAGCAGCATGAGCAGCAACGAGTACGGCAGAGTGCTGCATGCTGCGCTCAACAAGCAGTGCAAGTTTTTGTATGTGGCACCGGAGCGATTGGTCAACCAGCAGTTTATTGATTTCGCCCGCCAGGCTTATATTACGATGGTGGCGGTGGACGAGGCGCACTGCGTATCGCAGTGGGGACACAGCTTTCGTAAGGAATATTATAATATCCCCGATTTTATTCAGGCCTTGCCGACGAAGCCGCTGGTGGCAGCCTTTACTGCTACGGCTACACCGGATGTACGCCGTGATATTATCAAACGCCTAGGCATTCCGGAGGCAAAAATTGTGGTGACGGGCTTTGACAGGCCTAATCTGCATTTTGCCGTGCAGCGCACGCAGGATAAGGAGCGCTCGCTGTTGGAGTTTATGCGCAAGCATAAAAAGGATTGCGGCGTAGTTTACTGTGCTACGCGCAACAAGGTGGAAAGCGTGACGCAGCTTTTGCGGCGTCAGGGCTTCAGTGCCTTGCGCTATCACGCGGGATTGACGCCGGAGGAGCGGCGTGAGAATCAGAATGCTTTTGTAGGCGGCAGCGTGCCGCTGATTGTGGCAACAAATGCCTTCGGTATGGGCATTGATAAGCCGGATGTACGCTTTGTGGTGCATTATAATATGCCCAAGGATATCGAAAGCTACTATCAGGAGGCAGGACGCGCAGGGCGTGACGGCCTGCCTGCGGAATGTCTGCTGCTTTACGATAAGGCGGATATTGCGGTCAACACCTATCTTATCGGCCACGATCAGCCGGATCTGACCTGGAAGGAGCACGAGCTGCAGCTGCTGAGTAAAATGACCAATTATTGCAATACATCCATGTGCCTGCGCAAGGTACTGCTGGAATATTTCGGAGAAAAAACAACGTCGCAGTGCAACAATTGCGGCAACTGCGACGTGAATAAGAACGCTTCGTGGCGTAAGTTTTTGAAGTTTTAAATTTTAGTCGATATCAATAGTATTGCCCGGTTTTACAATGAGCACCTTGCTGTCGGTTTCGTCCTCAACGGCGGCCTTGAAGGCTTCAACGTCCTGAGCGATGGGCGGCCAGGTGTTGTAATGTACGGGGATAACGTATTTTGCCTGCAGCAGCTTGCAGGCGATAAGTGCATCATTGGGGTCCATAGTGAAGTTGCCGCCGATAGGAAGCACTGCGTATTCAAAGGCGTCGAGCTTGGGCAGCAGCTGCATATCGCTAAACAGTGCGGTGTCACCGGCGAAGTACAGCTTAGTGCCGTAGAAATCAATGACGATGCCGCAGGCGTGACCGCCGGGAACGCCGCTGCCGTGGAAGGCCAGCGTCAGGCGTACCTTGCCGAAGGGAAACTTAAAGGTGCCGCCAAGATGCATAGCGTGCGCTTTGCAGCCGGCTTCCTGCGCCAGACCGCAGATTTCGGCAGTAGAGATGATGGTAGCGTCACAATTTTTGGCGATTTCAAAGGCACTGCCCAAATGGTCGAAGTGACCGTGGCTGACGAAAATATAATCAACCTTAATGTCTTTGGCGGTGAGTCCTTCCGAATTATCGTCCAGATACGGGTCGAAGATAATAGCGGAATTATTTTTTTCCAGCATAAAGCAGGCATGGTTGATGAAATGGAATTTTGCGGACATAATTTTCCCTCCTTAATTTAACAAGCTGATTGCTACTTGATGTTAAATAAGATAGCGCTTGGCTGTTATCTTATAAATATTATAGCTTAAATCTACTTTTTTGTGAATTCCTCACTGCAGGGGTGGGAAAAACTTTACAATTTTGCCTCAAGTGCGGTAAAATTGATAGCGTGATATATATAGGAGTAATGCGCTATGAAATATAAAAAAATTACTTTTGCGTGTGTTCTGCTGGGTCTGTCGCTCTATGCCGGCGTGTGTGCGGCAACCGTGCGCGAGGTCGCTGATGAAGCACCGGCCTCCAAGCAGACGATTATCGCTGATAAAAAGGATAAGAAGCTGCTCAACAAAAAGCAGCGCGCTGTCCAAATAACTCAGGAAAAGGATAAAATTGTAGTATCTACCAAACCGGTGGCTAAACCGCCTGCCGGTACGATAAATGTTCCTGCCGCTCCGCGTCCGTCGCTGCTGCAGGAGAAGGACGGCAAGTTCTATTTTTCCGGTACTCAGCTACCGGATGATTACCGTAATATCGCTATTTACGGTGAGGCGATTGCCAGCAAGGCGCAGGCTGTTGCCTATATTTTAGCGGCTAACCCTGCTGTGAAGCTAGCCTGCCCGGTAGAGGAGCTGGTTGAGCTGTACTGGCAGGAGGCTAAGCGTGAAAACGTGCGTCCCGATCTTGCCCTGGCGCAATCGTTGGTTGAAACCGGTGCTTACCGTTATGGCGGTGATGTGCTGCATCATCAGAACAATTTCTGCGGTCTTGGTACTATCGGCGGCGGTGTGCGCGGTGCGTCCTTTGCTACGCCGCAGCTGGGAGTGCGTGCGCACATCCAGCATCTGCTGGCTTACACGCAGACGAAGCGTCCTTCAACGGATATTGTCGATCCGCGCTATGATCTGGCGCATAATATCCGCCTGGAGCGCGGTGTTGTCAACACCTGGTACGGTTTGAACGGTACCTGGGCGATGGGCTCGCTGTATTGCGAAAAGATTATGGCCACCTATCAGAAAATCCTGGCACAGCAGCCTGTTGAGCCGGAGATTAAGCCGGCACCGGCTGAACCGGTTAAGGAAAAGAATAAAAAGAAACGCAGTATGAAGCAGAGAGTTTCTGAAATACTGCAGGAGAAAAAATAAATTAACGACTGTGCAGCAGTCAGCTGAGGAGGCATTCAGTAAAATGCATATAGTTTTAGTTGAACCGGAAATTCCCGGCAATACCGGTAATATTGCACGTCTGTGCGCAGCAACCGGCTGCCACCTGCATTTGGTCCGTCCGCTTGGTTTTTCCGTGGAGGATAAATATTTGAAGCGTGCGGGTCTGGATTATTGGCATCTTGTTGATATCCATTATTATGACAGCGTTTATGAGGTGCTGGAAAAATATAAGGATAATCCTAAGTATTTCCTGACGACGAAGGCACACAGCTCTTATGCCGATGTTCAGTATGCTCAGGACAGCCTGCTGATTTTCGGCAAGGAAACTGCCGGCCTGCCGGAAACCTTGCTGCACGAATATCCCGAAAGCTGCATCCGTATTCCGATGATTGAGGATGCACGCTCTTTGAATTTGTCCAATTCCGTGGCGATTGTGGCTTATGAGGCACTGCGCCAAAACGGCTTTGCTGATTTAACCCTTTATGGAGGAGAATATAAATGATAATTATTAAGGAATTTGATTTTGACGCTGCGCATTATCTGCCTGCGTATAACGGCAAGTGCGAGCATTTGCACGGTCATACCTATAAGCTGGTGGTAAAGGTAGAGGGCACTCCCGACCACGAGGGTATGGTTATTGATTTTATCAAGTTGAAGAATCTGGTGAAGGAAGAGGTGCTGGCACATTTGGACCACGCCTGCCTGAATGATATTCTGCCGGTGCCTTCTGCGGAAAATATCAGCGTCTGGGTTTGGAATAAGCTGGTTGAGCTGCTTAAGAGCGACCATTATCATTTATATGAAGTAGAAGTTTGGGAAACTCGCACCAGTGGCTGCGTGTACAGAGGTGAATGACGTGAAGGATGTACAAAGCGAAAAGGATTTACGCAATATTCCTTTGAAGCATGTGGGAATAAAGGGCCTGCGCTGGCCGATTGAGCTGCGCGATAAAGCACGCGGTACGCAGCACAGCGTGGCAGAGGTAACACTGGCGGTTGATTTGCCGCATGATATGCGCGGTACGCACATGAGCCGTTTTGTGGAGTGTCTGCGTACTCTCGGTCCTGTGGGCCTTGCTGATGTGGAGGCAATTTTAGACCAGCTGAAGCAGCATCTGCAGGCTGAAAGAGCTTTTATCGAGCTGAAATTCCCGTATTTTGTAACGAAGAAGGCTCCTGTGAGCGGTATGGAAGCGCCGATGGATATCGATTGCGTGTATAAGGCCGAGAAGGGCGAGAAGCTGCGTTGGCGCATTACAGCTGTTGTGCCGGTGCAGACGCTGTGCCCCTGCTCCAAGGAAATCAGCGAATACGGTGCGCATAATCAGCGCGCCTGGGCGAAGCTGGAGGTTGAGGCGCAGGAAATGGTGTGGCTGGAGGAGCTGGTGGAATATGCCGAGGCTTCCGCAAGCACGCCGCTTTACGGTCTTTTGAAGCGCCCCGATGAAAAATATGTTACGGAGCATGCTTATGAAAATCCGCGTTTTGTAGAGGATGCTGTGCGTGAGGTTGCTTTGCGTCTGGAGGCGGATAAGCGTATTACCTGGTATCGTGCAGAGGTGGAGAGCATGGAAAGCATCCATAATCATAACGCTTTTGCTGTTGTGGAAAAAGGTGAGAATGAATGTTATTAAAGGTTAACCGTGAAGGCTTGGAGGCAGCGCTGGCAAGTATCGGCGCTCATGCCGACAGTCTGCCTATTTTTGCGCATAAGGCGGAGATTATTCCGTTCAAGCTGCTTGGTGTGCGTACGCCGGCAGCGAATATTATCAAGCAGGAGATGCTGGCGGTGGGCGGCGACGCCGTAACACCGGTGGGTGCTGTTACCTGTGCTGCGAAGTATGTTGATATCCTGCTTTTGGGTACGCTGAAGCATTATAAGGTGCTTTTGAAGAAGCTGGCACAGATGCCGTACTTTGGCATTCCGCAGGCTGCTATTGATTTGGAGATGGCGCTGACACCGCAAAAGCTGTGCACTACTCTGGCTGACGGCAGAGTGCTGACCTATGAGAAGATGTGCGTGATGGGTATTCTGAACGTTACGCCCGATTCCTTTTATGAGGGCAGCCGTGTTCCTGCTATGGAGGAGCTGGTAGAGCGTGCAGGCAGAATGCTTGCTGCGGGTGCCGGTGTGCTGGATATCGGCGGTGAGTCTACCCGTCCGGGCAGCGACAGCGTTGATGGGGAGGAGGAGCACCGCCGCGTAGTTCCGGCGATTGCTGCTTTGCGCAAGGCTTATCCCGATGCTGTTATTTCTATTGATACCTATCGTGCGGATACGGCGGAGGCAGCTATTGCTGCGGGTGCTGATATTATCAACGATATCAGTGCGATGGAGGCTGACCCGCGCATGGCTGACGTGGTTGTGGCAACTAAAGCGCCGATTATTCTTATGCATATGCGCGGTACGCCGAAGAATATGCAGCAGAACTGCGAGTACAAGGATGTTGTGCAGGAGGTTGCCGTTTATCTGGCGCAGAGAGCGCAGCTTTTGCGTGAGCGTGGTGTGAGTGCGGATAAGATTATTCTGGATCCGGGTATCGGCTTTGCCAAGAATGTGGAGCAGAATTTGCTGTTGATGCGTGACCTGAAGGCTTTGACGAGCTTTGGTTATCCTGTGCTGCTGGCGGCGTCGCGCAAGAGTACGCTTGGTGCTGTGCTGGGCGGTGTACCGGCAGAGCAGCGTTTGGAGGGAACGATTGCGACGAGTCTGCAGGCAATTTACGCAGGGGCACAGATGGTGCGCGTGCATGATGTTGAGGAGAACGTGCGGGCGATTCGCACACTAGAGGCTATTTTGCGCGGCAGTGCGGAGTAGGTTAGCTTAGAAAGAATTGTTTTAGCAATTATCTGTCACGCTGCGACGGAATAGTGACATAAGCAATTATTTATCGCGGTGGAAGCATAAAAATTTTAGGAAATAAGTGCTTGGAACAAAAGAAATTGCAATACTGTTTGAGCGCTAAGCTGACTTGTGTAGAAAAATGCTACGCATAGCGCGAGTTTATTGCAATTTCGTCTTTGTTCCGCACGAAATTGCCGTTAAGAAATTTTTCGCTGTAACGCGATAGATAATTGCTGGAATATCATATCACATCAAAAGAACAGGAGTCTGAGATGGCTATTGCATATGTTGCCTTGGGCAGTAACCTGGGCGATAAGAAAAAGAATTTACAGCGCGCGCTGATGCTGCTGATGCAGCAGGGCGTGGATGTACTGCAGGTTTCCGGCTATTTTGCTACGGAGCCTTACGGTGTGACGGACCAGCCGCAGTTTTTGAATGCTGTGTGCAAGGTGCGCACTAATTTGGAGCCTGTGGCGCTTTTGCGTACACTTTTGGCAACGGAGCTGGCGATGGGACGTGTGCGCCTGCGTCATTGGGGCGAGCGCAATATTGATCTGGATTTGCTGCTTTACGAAAATGTCGTAATGCAGACACCGGAGCTTACGCTGCCGCATCCCGATATGCAGAACAGGGATTTTGTGCTGCTGCCGTTACTGGATCTGTCTCTTATACACATCTGACGCTGCCGACGATACTCCTTGTGTAGA
>ERZ1027060.74-NODE-74-length-37619-cov-96.891119_pt1 | contig 37619 bp, 32 predicted proteins | sample MGYA00519424_ERZ1027060 | MGnify/ENA primary metagenome ERZ1027060 (study PRJEB26926, sample SAMN06164500) | human gut metagenome | biome: ENVO:00009003; feature: ENVO:2100002; material: ENVO:00002003 | host: Homo sapiens | place: USA | collected 2012 ... | reverse complement strand
GAACGTTGGTGATGTTGATGCGATAAATCAAGTCTTCCAACTGGACGAGTGCTTCGTCCAGTTCCTTGTACAGTTCCTCCACGTTATCGCAAGGTTCATCGCCCTCCTGTACCTTGGCGCTTTCCTTGATACGTTCTTTCAGTTGAGCCACTCTCTTCTGCAAGTCGGCTCTGATGCTCAATGCTTCTGCTAATTTCATAATCTTCTGTTTTTATATATGACGTTCTAATTTTATTTTTATTGCATCACAAATTATTTTTCACTTTTCCAAACAAGGCACACCCTCAGGCCAATGAGGGTCGGTTTCATTTCCATCATCAGCATAACGAATATCTCGCTGTTCGGATATATTGCGGTCGTATTTCAGTTCCACGCTCACCGTGAAGTCATCCATACGAAGAATATCTGGCAGGCACCAAGGCTCATGAGTATGCAAGGCATGCATCGCATAACAGATACACAAATGGTCGTACGCCTTGTTGTGCAGATAGCCTTCCGCCCACGACGTGCCATCGTCGAGCGTATCAGTCAACTCTCTCAACGTATCCTCTTCATTGCCGAAAAAGTTGGCAGACGCACCATTCACGATGGTATCCATCTTGCAATGTCCTGTACTGAGCAACTCATCTGTCAGATGAATCATATAGTCGAAGTCGGAACCGTAATAGTCATCATTCTCCAGATGCAAGACCGAGTCTTTGTCAGCATACTCGAATCGAAGCGTACTGTCCAAGTCGTAGCAGAAACGGTCATCCACCTTGTATGGCGAATGGTAGAGCGTAAGCCAAAGGTTACGGCACTGCTCAAAACACTCCAAGGTGAGCTTGTAGAGTTTGTCGTTCAACTGGCTCAATCGTTCCACCTCGGCAGCAGTAGGATGAAGCATCATCTCGTCGAGCGTCACCTCACGAAGCCCGAGCAAATCGTCCAGCAAATCCCGCTCCGTATCACTGAAGTTACGGAAGAACCCATCTGGATTATTATCCTCACGATTCACCACCTTCTTGATACGACGTTCCACCTCTTGCACGATGGCACGCTTATCCTCTATCGTAGACTTTTCTCTTATAAAGTCAAAAAAATTGAAGATAGGATCAGTATTATAGCTACGGTCGTTCTCTACATCATCTATCAGTTTCATCCATTCCTTTTCCATTTTCTTCATGTATAAAAAACTAGGGTGTCCAGTTCTGTGTTCCAGTTTTTAGTATCAAAAACAATGTAATAACCATCTAAGTCATTGATAATCATTCGCTAAATAAACTATAATCTTGTGCGAATCTACATCAGACTTTTTGACAGTTAAATTTGTCTTATATTTTGTGCTTAATTTACTGATTTACAGTGTGCTAAGTTACTAAAACATAATCAAAAACGAGAACATGGAACTGGACACCCTAATAAAAAACACGTTTCCTTTTTTCCATTGATACACCTCTTGCTCATATCTCAAGCTGACATCCGTCCAAAAATCATCCATACGGAGGATGTCTGGCAAAGAGTAATGCTCATGACTATGGAGCGAGTGAAGGAGATGGCAGATGCAAAATCTGTCGAAAGCCTGATTGTCGAGATAATCCAAATTCCAGTTGGTCCCATCATCAGCCACTAAAGGTTCCCCATACGAATACCGCCCACTATCCCTAAAATTGCAATGAAAATGGAGCATATACTCGAAGTCTGAGCCATAATAGTCATCATTATCCATCTTGAGGACGGAATCCTCATCATTCCAACTGAAATCAACGTGCTCCTCCACATCATAATAATCCTCGTTTGCCATCAAGCTCGGTGAGTGCAACAAAGACTTCCAGAGGTTGCGACCTTGCGCAAAGGCATCCTTCGACAGTTCATGAAGTTTATCGTTCTGATGTCCCAAACGCTCAATTTCTTCCTCTGTAGGATTTAACATCATCACATTGAGAATCTTTACCCGAGTACTCCAAAGGGAATCAAGCACCTCCCGCTCCTGTTCACTGAACTTACGGAAGCGGAAACTCTTGTCCGCATCATAACGGGCAATCATCTTGATGCGACGCTCTACTTCTTGTACAACTCTGCGCTTGTCATCATCCGACGCTTCGCCCACATAATCCATCAAAGCGAAGAAAGCCTCCGTTTCAAACGGATCTTTCTCAATTGTATCGATAAGTTGAATCCAATTTTCCTTCATCTTCACCTACGATTTCACCATTACTAACTTCTATTATCTTATCATCGCCGAAGCTTCCTCCCCGTACCTTGTAAGGAGAGTTTCGCTTCAACGTCTTCTCCAAATACTCCAGGTCCTTGGGACGGAGATGAGTGAGAGCGAAATCCACCTCATTCAGTTGCGACTGATTGCTCAGGGCGAGATGTTGAAGATTGTGGCACATGAAGATGTCCAAGCGACGCAACTTGTCGTTCTTGCTCAAATTCAAAGATACCAAGTCCTTTGCTCCATCAATATGCAACTCCTCCAAGAGTGGATTGGCAGAGAAATCCAACTTCTCGTTTCTTATCTCGTGGAAGTCGATGAACTCCAGCAAAGGATTCTTGCTCACGTCGAGTTTCTCCTCGCCATACCCAGAATAGCCCAAGATACGCAAGTTAGGACATTCCGTGAGAATCACATCTAAGGTTTTCACCTCGAACATGCCACATCCATTAAATCCGATAATGGCATCCTCCTCTTCCGAACAGATGGTAATGGTGTAGTACATGCCCTTCTCAGGATAGGAATGACCTGCCTCTACCCAAGCCAACTTTTCGGAAGCAGGTTTCTGTTTACCTGTCACGACCTGTACCTTTCCATCGCCCCAAGCGATTCTTGCCTTGCTGCCTTTCTTCAGCATCAAGTGCAAGCCTACGGTTTCCCCCATCGTCCAGTCCAAAGTCTGGATATTGATTGTAATCTGTGCCATAATTCCTTGTTTTATGTTTACAGCTGCAAAGATAATGGTATGGTGTGTCAAATCGTGACACAAGCGAGAAAATTATCTCAAAAATCTTTGTATCACCTTGTACCAATAGTCCCAGGAATAGCCTACGGAAGGATGATTCACCGCCATCACTTTCACCTGCTTGCCATTACTCAGAAGGTAAGCACCTGTAGCAACAGGATAACCATCCACTACGATGTCGTCGCCATCCTGCCAGCGCACATTAGGAAGATTATCCCAAAGCCTCTTGCCCCATACGATGATGTACTCAGGTTGGTACTTTTCGATGACCTCGAAGAAAGCCTTGCCAGCCTTGTGATATTGTTCGGCTGCGCCAGCCTCGCGAGGACCACCCATCGCCACTTGCAGATAGTTGAAGAAGATGACCGAATTCCAGATCTTCAGCCTCATCGTCTGATCGGTCTCCTCACCCACTAACGAACGCTCAAACTTCAGGAAAGTCCGCATCCAGTCCTGCCGTTCCTTATTATCATTGAGATAATCATCAAGCACCTGCTGCGTAAAGTTCATACACTCCCGATGTAGCTGGCAGTCGCCACAATCCGTACAACTCTCATCACAATAATGACTCTCGCCCAATATCATGATTCGCTTGCCGAATATCCCCCCGTTGGCATAATCCTTGCCAACGAAGGGTTGAAAGAAAATGTTGCTACTCATACTATTTTTCCAATATCTTTCGTCCTTTTTCTGTTAGCATATACTTCTGCTTTGGGTGCTTTGGATTATCAGGATATTTCATGGAAACCAATCCTTCTTCCAATGCTGGTGTTAAGTATTTATACAAGAAATTCACCCTATCCTTCAACATTAAAAAAGACATGATTTCTCTAACAGAATACTCTCCATCCTTCAATATTCCAACAAGTTCCAATACTTGTTGGGTACTTGTTGGGTACTTGTAGGGTACTTGTAGGGTACTTGTTGGATTGCTATTTACCAACTGTAGGTTAACACCATCACGGTTATATTTAAAGACTACAGTCACGAAATTACCATCTGTTTTGAATTCTGGCGCAAGTAATCCAACACGTTTACATTCATCTACCATCGTACCAATACCACGTCCCCAACTTTCAAGAATCTTGCTCTTATAAAGCACATTGGCAATGATTGGATTTTGAGGTTTGGAATCATGCTCTTGCATCAATCGCTCAACGGGCAAATCTGCCGGAAATGTTCCTGTATTGGTAACCTCTACCCTATCATCATAAATAGCTATGCTGACAGAACTACCAGGATGATGGTACGAACGATGGCAAAGTGAATTGATACAACATTCACGCAAAGCCGTGTAAGGAATACTCAATTCTTCTTCTCGATATAGTTATACATTTGATTTCGGCTGCAAAATAACTATATAGATATGTCAAATAGTGGCATAACATCAAGAAAAATGAGAGAGCTCTTTTTCTTGATGCTATGTGATTGATAAAAGGTTGAGAGACTGTTTTCCATATATGGGAAAGCAAGCATCCCTTTATTCTACAGAAATAGTTACACGACGATAGTCACTCTTATTAGAATATTTAAACTCACCAAAGCGAGACTTTCCATACCATTTCATCTCAATATTTTGCTCAGGTATGCCAGCATTCATCAAGATGTTTTTAACAACTTCTGCGCGTGCTTCTGAAAGTTTGTTGTTAAGTGTTTCACCTCCTAAATCACAAGTAAAACCTTCCACAAGCAGCTTTGCCTTTTTATCAGTTTTTGCAAATGTAGAAGCAAACTCTTTAACCAATGCTTCGCCATCGCCTACGAAATAGTTTGTGTTAATTCCAAAAAGAGGACTAACAGATGGAATAACCAACTTTCCAGACTTATCCTTTTTCGAACTTTCTATGTTCTGAGACAAAACATGCTTAAAACTGCTTAAGTTTGAAATAGGAGCCTGTGCCGAAACCGAATTACTTGCAGCAGTTTTTGACGCAAGGTTAATTTCTACATTATTAGAATCAACAGACAATTCCATTGAATCCTTAATCTCTCCAACACCATTAAAGCCTGCACCAGTCTTCGAATGCTTATTGGCCAACAAGAATGCAGCAGCAATAACCACTACAGCAAAACCACACAAGCCACCAAAAAACAATGTACGTTTCTTTTTCTTAAGACAATCATTACAGATAAAACCACTTGGTTTTGTTACTCCCTCTGTAGCTGCCACTTCCTTGTGGCATTTTGAACACTCCACTAACTGAATGTCACTTTTAGATTTGTTTTCTTCCATATTATTTCTTTTTTAAAACCATGATCTTGATTTAATTACACACTCCTTGAAACGCAATCCAGTATAAGAATTTGTTTCTACAAAATCCTTAAACTCTTGACTGCAGAAAAACACTGAAGGCATATCCTCCACTTTAAATAATATCGGATAGTCCCCAGGGAGGAAAACAGGATTAGTTATCTCCATAATATCACCATTGGAGAACTTCACAACTTTAGATTTCTTTAAATTTATACAGTTCTGCAATGTCGGGATATTAATAAACGCAGTATAATTCCTATCACCAATCTTCAAATCATGAAATTTGAAAGACTGTGACAGTTCTTCTACTTTACTCTTCAATCCTGTCTTACATCCTAATAGTTCAGACATGATAACAACGAAATCAGGTATTAATTCAGAATCCGCAGTTACCCAATCATACTTAAATTTATCTATCAGTTCTGGTCTTTCTTGAGAGAACTCCATAGAGTCTGCGCCATCAACAGATGCTCTGATATCTGCCAACGCAAACGTATAGTCAAAATCAATTTGATAAATATTCATAACTATTTAATTTTATCAATTTTAGTTGTTATACTACGAGCTGCATTAGAAATAACATCTGATGCTGCCTTATCCTTAAAGATACTCCATGCAGAATGTACTTCATGAGAACCATTTCCAATAGCGATTTTTCCTTTATATATCTGCAATTTTATATTGTCAACAGTTTCAGCTAAGACCTGCCGCATCTTATCTGGATCTTTTGCATATTGTTTCTTATACTTTTTAAACGTATTCACCAAAGCAATAGCCACCTTTTGTTCATATTCTTTAGAATTTGGACTATGATTAGAGCCTTTTGCCAATCCAAGATACGCACCTCTACGCCGTCCCAACCAAATACCATTACACGGATGATCCACGCTATCGAAGTATTTAATCCATATATTCCTCGCATTTTTACCCATTTCCGTAGTGGGATTGGAAGGTATTATATGGTGTGGCTCTATGTGTAATTTTGGCAATTTTAGCCACCTTTTATAACGTACATTTTTACTAAACCATTTAGCAGTTCCACACAGATTCATGTTATGCCTCAAATTTGAAGAAGATCCCTGCACAGACATCTTTAGTTTATCTTTCAAGGCTGGATTGTCTTTTAGCTGCTTCAAATACGAAGAGTAAGAAACTGTTTGATTCTTTAGACGTGTTAACAAACGTCCCATTGCAAACATTGACTTACCTGTAATCTTTCCTCTGACAAGCTTCTTTTCAACGCATCGAACACCTTTATTTATGGAAACTTCCAGACGTACAACTTTGCCTGTTACTTTGCCTCTGACAAACTTAAAAGAAGATTTTTTGAGAAGGAATGCTCCCGGTTTCTTTAGCAATTGTTTTGCCACAGGACTTCTCTTTATGTTCTTCACTCCTGTTTTCAAAAGCTTTAGGGTACCCTTAGCAACTTTTGGCACTAATATACTAGCTGCATTTAAAGCCAATTCTGTCCCTAATGTTTTAATAGCCTCATCATTACTCTCACCCAAATAATCATTTTCAGCAATATCCATAGAAGCAGACGCTATTGCCATACCAGCATCTGCCGCATTAATAGCCACATTTACGCCATGTGCCATTGCTGCAATTGGCGCACCAACGCCAGTTGATGCTGCAGCCACCTCAACTGCGGAAACAACTGCACTAGCACCTATTAAACACCTATTTATGGTTTCTCTATGCTTTTTATAAAGTTCGTTAGCTTGATGAGCGAACGACTTTTCTACTTTACTCAACTTAGCCTGACGTTTCTTGCCAGATATCCATGTACCTTCTTTTGTTGGCACTCCATTATGCAGAGGTCCTTCATACAAGTCTCCATTAGCAAATAATATGCTTGCCTCTTTAGGAAAACTTCCATTGGCAGGCCAAAAACCAGTAATAGCTACAGTTTCCTTCTTATTGACAAGATACATCGTGCCATCGCCATATATCTTGCCATTTACGAATTCACCTTCATATCTATCACCATTCTTAAATTGGAATACACCTAAACCATTTATCTTGCCATTAACAAATTCACCCTCATATCGGTTTCCATTTGCATAAGTATAACATCCAATGCCATCTAACAGATTGTTGTGCAGCGTTCCCTCGTACTTATCACCATTTTTAAAATACAAATGCCCATCGCCATCCATCCAACCTTGATCCCATTGTCCATTATATACAAAGTTTAAATCTTTGTAATAACCATTGCCATGCTGTAATCCTTTAGACCATTCGCCTTTATATACAGCATGCTCCTTGGCGTATTTGTATGTACCTGTGCCATGAAACGTATTATTGCTCCACTCACCGAAATAAGAATCGCCATTAGAAAACACCATGTCTCCATAACCATTTCTTTTTCCATCAAGCCAGCAACCAGAATAATACGAGCCATCAGACAAAGCCAAATTTCCCTCGCCAACAGGAACATTATCAACAAAAGAGCCCTCAAAAAGTAATTGCGGAGTACGATAAATAACATCGCCACAAATTTTTCCTGACTTCCACTCACCATATATAGAATCTGCGCCATGCACATACAAGCCTTGTCCGTGCCATTTTCCATTATGCCATTTTCCTGTATAAAGAGACGAATTTGCATAGTTCATCTTGCCTAAACCATCAGGCTTGCCGTTTCTAACATAACCATAATAATGTCCTTCAGGAAGATTTTTGTCTACTAAAGTTTGTATAAGTGTACCGTTGTTCCATTCACCACTTTTAATAGACCCATCTTCTTTATAAAGAGTTCCCTCTCCCCAAAAAGCGCCATCTTTCCAATTGCCATCATAAAAAAGTTTACCTTTTTTATAATATTTCAAATATCCGTTTGGCTTGCTTTCATGAAAAGAACCGATATATAATTCCGTTCCTTTATCAAGCACGCCAAAGCCTTCCATTTTATCATCTTCGATACCACCAACAAAACGGCTACCATCATCCATCGAAACTATACTTTCAATGGATGATGCTCCATAAAACATATTAAATTGTTGGCTTTGAGAGTTTCCCTCTGAATCAACACGAAGCAAAGTTCCCTTGCCATTTGCAACACTATCAAAGTTCTCTCCATTCCAAGAAAAAGACATAGTCGTGTCAACAGACGATGCCCAAAATAGGGTTCCGTCTGTTGTTCGTACCCACTGAGAACCGAGGGAATCAGAACAAGCACTTACTATAATCATAACAACAACTATTGTTATGATGTTATATAGGAAAAGTCTTAATTGCTTCATTTGTATTTTTATAATCTAAAAAACATCAACCATTTGTGACTTTAGAAGCTTTTTGAAATGCTTTATCCAAAGCTTCTTTTAAGCATCCATTATCTTTAAAAACACTATATGATGGATGGTAAGAGTTTACAAATTGTATTCCTTCATTTTCCCAATTATAGCCATCATTTTTCGGTTTAAATTTTTGTTTCTTCAATTCTTTACCTAGATCGCATCCCCAAACAATAACCACATTTGGTTTTAGCCCGAGTTCATTTAGAATCTCTATATACTTTTTAAAAGAGTTAAAATCATCAGGTTGAAAATAATTTCCTGTTGATTTAGGCTGAAAATTTTGAGCATAATTGACGAAAGCAATGTGACTCCATAATTGGTTTCTATATTCTTTATAACATTTACCTTCAAAAAAATACTCTATACAAAATTCTGAGAATTTTTCAAACGAATTATTATCTCCCCATTCAGTATCTAAGAAATTGCATACTTCACCTAATGTTGTGCTTTTCAATTTTTCAAAAATCATTTTGCAATCATAGATTTTTTCATCAATTTCGTTACATAAAATCTCATAACTCTTACTATATTCTTCTTTTTTCATCCAAGCACAATAATCATTGTATCTCTTTGTATTTTCAGAAGTACAATCTAAAAAATAATCACATCCTAAATTACACCTATTCAGGCAATTATAATTTGAGCAATCCTTATTATTGTAGGGATGTATACAAATATTTGAATGGGTACAATAATGCGACGCTCCTACAACCAGTATTTTACTTCCTTTCAATCCTTTATCATAGTTTTTACCAATCCAAGGAACAAAAAAGAAGCCATCTTCACTATTATTTTTTATAGCATTCGCTATCGCGTCTATGTTTGCAATTTTAGCTATATTTTCCATGTTTATTATCTAAAAGTTTAGCCAACATTTATTAATATACGCTTCATTTTCTCCAAGTTGACGATGAACACACGTCCGATGCGCAGTAGATAAACAACTACTTATAGAGTCATTCATTGCTTCAAGCTACGCATTAGACAAATGTTTATTTCTTCTTCAAGAAAATGTTTATCAACTTATCAATAAAGCTCTCAGACTTTGGACAAGGATCTTCATAAATCCTGCCATATTGTCTTAGCTCATCCAATATTTTGCAGTCTTTTTTATCCATATTTTATAAATTCAAAATCATTCGGATTGCAGCATGCTTTCTTATAATCGAAAGCATAGATGCGCATGTAGGCTTCTTGCACCTCCTTGGCTCCATTGTAAAAAGGGGTGGCGGTGTGCTGCATGGTTGTTACTGTCACTACCATATCGGGAGTGAGAACTGTACCGTTAGAGCGTTTAAGGCGCTTAGGCTTTACTTGAAATACCTTGCTCATAAGCATTCTGTTTTTAAGTTCATTATATATAACTGCTCCTGCTTTTTTGCCGAAACAGCAAATCATTTACTTTCAAGGGGGCAAAGATTATGCAAACGAGCGCAATGAAAGCTTGCTTTCAAATTGCCGAGTGCAGCTAATCTTCTGCAAAGATTATGCAAACCGAAAGCAGAATCATCAAGCTTGCTTGAATGTTATGCTGAGGTGCAGCTAATCTTCTGCAAAGTTAGGAAAAATCTGCGAACTGTGCAAGTTCATAATGGTTCATAAATGAAAAAAGATGGTGCGAACCCCTACTTTCTTCACTTTCTTGTAAGTTAGGCTCTGGTAAAACCCGTAGAAAAGAAAATGCGAAAGAGGAATCCACACCATATGACGGTGTAGACTCGCTCAAACAAATTCTCGTTCTTTCTACGTTTCAATTTACCAGATTTCAACCTACAGAACTGAATAGCTTGCTCGTGTCCACAAGATGATCTTGTTTCTCTGCATCATAGCGACTTCAAGCAAGGACTTTCACCTGCCCTGTCACTAATCCAATGGCAAATTTAATAAAAATCTGATGAACCACCAAACTTTTAACAAGAAATCTTATGGATTCCTCTTATATTTCACTTTTCAGGGACTCCACTCCCTCCTTCTTCCTGCCTTCATACCTTATTATATATAGAGTGATTGTAATTTCTGCTGCAAAACTACAATCTGGATGCGTCAAAAACTGACATAGGAAGAAGAAAAGTATGCTCCTAGAACCTGAATCCGAAAAACATTCTTACTCGCCATTTGTTTCTCTTCACCTGCAGGTGATCCTCATCTCCTGCTACAGAGAAATTATAAACCGCAGTGGCACCGGCAAACTTGTTGCGCCAGGAATAGACGGCTGCACCTCTACCGGTAATGATGGCAGACGGGAAATGATATTTCATGCTGTTTTTAACGGTTGGGATTTCTGTATCACTACTTCCCTCCTCTACTTCAGCCCTCATCTTGGTATAGTCATGAGAATATACCGTGATGGTTGGCAAGGCTGACAGATGGAACAGCAGATGAGAAGATGGAACGAGATTATATCCATAGCCTGCACCGAGTGCCAACTCGTTAAGGCGGATAGTCATTCCCTTCACCTTCGTCTTGGAACCGTCAAAACTGGCGCCAACCATCCAACTTCCGGCACTTCGCTTCTGAATGTAGCTCTGGCTGAAGGCTGCCGGGAAGGAGAATTTGCGGTAGTTGAAGGCATAATAGAAATTGAGATTCAGAGCCTTCTGCGAGATTTCTCCCTTATGGATATCTATCTCGCTACCTCCCATTTCCTGATGACCACGGAATGTCTTGGACGAGAGATAGACCACATCAAAGCCATAGCGGTTGCTATAGGAATTGAGGTTGAACTCAAAGTCCTGATTCTTGCCAGCCAGCTTGGCTGGGTTTACAGCCAAACCAAGCCCCAATCCCCGGTAAGCCACTGCCATAGAGAGGGTTCCACGGCAGTCTGCCATCACCTTGGTATGCGTTTCCGTTCCATCCGTCTTCGCCGTAGTTTCCAAATCGGCTCCAGAAAGATTGCCTCTCAGTTTGATGGTCCATCGGGCATGAGGACGGGAGATGTAGGTAGTATCATACTTTATCTTGTAATAATTGGCTGCCAGCAGTGAATCTCCTCTGAACAATTGGCGATCGTAGAGGCTCAAGCGTCTTTGAATCTTGACATAATGCTTCATGAACCTTTGCTTTTTCTTCTCACTCATCTTGCTCTTACCCAATTCTGCCATGAGAAGAGAGTCGCCCCATTGGAGCATACGTCCCCTATCAGCAGACTGTCGCAACTGGAGTCGCAGGCTATCTGCCTTCATCAGTAGTTCTTTCAGCTTCTTTCGAGGTTTCCTGTTCTGTCCGTTCTGGGCAATGGCAGGAGCAAGTACTCCCATAGAAAATACCACCACAAGAAATGATGCTTTCAACATCACCATTGACCCAGTTTTCATTTTTCGTCTATTCATCTTATTTATCTTTCTTTCCTATTCCGGTACAAAAGTACGGCAAAACTTCGAAACAGAAAAGGAAAAAGCAAAAAAAAAAATAAGAAATGAGGAAAGAAAAGATCAAAAGAATTGATTTTTCGTAGAACTTTAAAAGAAGATAAAAATCAGAATCCGAAACCGTGTTTTCGGAAACACAATCACCTCCCAAACAAATAAAAAAAAACTTAAATTAGCAAACAAACAAGCTGATATTCAAGCATTTTTATTATCTTTGCATTCGAAACCACCATTTCCGAAACAGCGGTTTCGAAAAATAACATCAAAAAGAAACTGTAAAATTATAGACTAAACTTTCGCATGTGGTTCAAGTACGGGCTGAAGGCCCAAAAGCTCCTAGACCAGGGTGTGTGGGGACATGATGTTCTTCTGATGCCTGGGGCGTGTGGTGCTTACATGCGAAACTTGAGTTTTTTAAAAATTGCTCAGATTCTTAATGATTTCCAAAGGTAGCTGGGTAGCTTTGGCTACCTGTTCGGCAGAAAGTCACATCGCCAGCAAGCGTTGTGCTGTTTCTGTGTTGGCCTCATATTTGCCTTCAACTCTGCCTTCTTCCATACTTCCGGGAAAAGTTGCTGAAAAAGTTTTATGGTTGCATGCAAGCACATGAAGAAGAAAACTCAAGTGGTTCAGTTAGCTAACTCAAGTGGTTCAGTTAGCTAACTCAAGTGGTTCAATCAAGCAACTCAAGTAGTTCAGTCAGCGAGTTCAGACGTCTCTGTTAACTGATGCAGACATCTCGATAAGCTTACAGATACGTCTCCGTTAGCCTACGCAGTCATATTCGTAACCCTACGCAGTCATATTCGTAACCCGATGCAGCCATATTCGTAACCCGATGCAGCCATATTCGTAACCCGATGCAGCCATATTCGTAACCCGATGCAGCCATATTTGTAACCCGATGCAGCCGTATTCGTGAATAAGTTTTATGTAATCATCTATCATCCATCACGATTTGTATCCATTCTATATCTTAATATACTAATATTCAGATACTTGAATAGCGTGATAGATACTTCAAAAACGGAAATATCCATCACGCTATCCATCACGATTTGGGGTTATCCCTCACGATATTATCACTTATTGTCTCGTGGCTATTGTTCATCATGATATGCAATTGAAACGCTCGACATATGAAGTTTTGCAGATTCTAAGTATTTCATTGACGGACTCATGAAATGAACGAATGTGTTTTATGATAAGCACCATATAGCACGCAGGGATTCCTGCGTGCCAATGGTTAAGCTTCTATCAAATTAGAAACAGGAGCATTACATCAAGTCACACTTCTCCCCAGTGTTCTTCTCAACCTTCTCGCCATCTTTCAGGATGCGAGCCTTATAGCCAAACTTCTCAAAACCTTTCTGGAGTTTCTCTGGGGTTGTCTTGTCGGCATTATACTGTACTGTGACCGTCTGGTCTGGCACAGAAGTCTCAATGCTCTTGATACCCTTCTCAAAGCGAAGGTTGCTCTTGATTTTATTCTCACAAGCCTCACAGTGCATCTGTGGGGTTGTGGTGAACACTATGGTCTTGATGTCCTTGGCAAAGGTTACCATTGCCACCATCATCATTATGAACATTACTAAAATCTTCTTCATAACTTTTCTATTTGCTTTAATCATTCAACTTTAAACATTTTCAATTAAAAGTGTACTCTCACTCCTGCGTAGAACATCCTACCCTCTACAGGTCCCCAAACCAAGGTTGGCTCGAAATCGCTTCCCCATGGGTTGCTGGCACCATAGATAGGAGTTTTCTGCTTGAAACCAGTCAGGTTCTCGCCTCCCACATAGATACTCCAATGGCGGAACCATCTCGTAACCTGCGCACTCACTTGCTCGAAGCTATGGAAACGAGGAGACCATGACTGGCTTCCATCTGCCAACTGGTAAGGCTCAGGATTGCCGCCTCCACCATTTAACTGCACGGTGGCATCAAATTGCCAAAGACCAAGTGGAGTCTTATAAGAAGCCGTGAAGAGCGCCTTATACTTGCTGGTCAATGGTTTTTCTTTCAAGGTTTTGCCATAATCGTAGGTACACTTCACATCGTTCAGACGATAAGCCGCTGTTATCTCCAAGCCCTTCAGCAATGGATAAGAGGCATCTATCTGGAAGGTGTGTGAATAAGACTTGCCCATCAAATTATAGATGGAGATAAGCCCCTTGTTGGCATCATAATCCACCACCGCTTGATTCTTGAAGTCGGTATAGTAATACTCAGCGTTCAATTTCAGTGTCTTGCCAAACATCGGGATGTAGAAAGCGGTACTCATACCATAGTTCCAAGCCTCCTCTTGCTTAAGTCTATCACCCGTAATCTGAAACTCCCTGCCGCTCGCCAAGAGATAGTTGTACTCTGCCAAGCCAAATACCGTGCGATAGCCCTTACCTGCTGACAAGCGGATGCTGATGGCATCGACAGGCGAATACTTCACGTGGAACCGAGGGGTGAAGAAATTGCCATAGATAGAGCTATGGTCGAAACGGACACCTGCCATCGCTGTCAACTTCGTGCCTAACGTATAGGTGTATTGGGCGTATGCTCCAGGAGTCGTCTCCTTCTCGTTCATTCTCTGCATCTCCGACAAAAGATAAGGAGAGTCTTCTACCCCTACTGCCGGTCTTGGAGAAACATTCACATTGGCGCGCTGTCCCAGGTAATCATGGTTGACGCTCAAACCTACCGACAAATTGTGCTGATGAGTAAAATTGGTCTCAAAAATCAGTGAGCCATAGAGATTCTTCTCATTGAGGTTGTAGAACTTGTTGCCATACTGGGCATCGAGCTGGTGCATCGAAGCCGAGGACATGAAGGCAATATTGGTGCCATGCTCGTGATTGAGGATGAAGGCATGTTTCATATAACCCTCATAGCGGTTGGTATGGAGCTTGATTCGATAAATATCATCACTATGAACATGCGTCTCATCCTGCCCACTGGTACGAATCTCCTTCAAAGCCCCAAGTCCACCATGAAAGATGTAGTGTTTGCCTTTATACAGCCAACGGTTCTGTACATTATATTGTTCTCTGCCTGGCATATCATAGAAGCCATCGCCATTGTCATCATGGTTTTTGAGGATATTCTCATGATGCAACAATATCTCCGTTGCCCACTTATCCGACAGATGAACGTTGGCATCGGCGTTTGCTTCGATTCGGCTCTTGGTATCACCAAAGAGGTTTACCTCCACCTGTTGCTCATCCTCTGGCTTCAAGTAATCCACATTGATTTGACCTGTAATCGACTCATAGCCATTCTTCACCGAAGCACTACCCTTGGATACCTGAATGCCTTTCATCCAAGGTCCCGGCACATAGCCCAGGGCGTATGGGATGGCTGCACCACGGAAATTCGGCAGATTCTCGGTGAGCATCTGTACGTAAGTGCCCGAAAGACCAAGGAGTTTGATTTGTCTTGCGCCCGTCGCGGCATCATTATAAGCCACATCCACCGATGGATTGGTCGTAAAACTCTCGCCCAGGTTGCAACAAGCCGCCTTGAAGAGCTCATCCTTGTTCACGGCGATGCCATTCACGGCACCAGCCAATCGGGAAGTGCCCGACTTGCGAGCCACCACCTTCACCTCATGCAAGGTCTCGTCCTTGAAAATGGAATCCTGAGAGGAGGAATCTACAGAGTTATTTTCTACAGAATTATTATATGATGATGACAGAGACACAACCTCTGTCTTATTATTTTTTGCATAAGTCTCAGCACCAATAACCAGCAAGGCACTGAGCAATATATATCTTGAATACATAAATATATTTCCTTTTATCCGAATCTTAAATCTTCGTTTCGGATGATTTTACCTTTTTTATATATGTATGCAACCCTAAGTTTTTACTGATAGGAATAGGCATACGACAATCTTGGCTGCAAAAGTACCAAAAAACTTTTGCAACCTATTTGCAAATATGGAAAAATCAAATAATCAGGAAGTTAAGGAGGGCAAGATAAGCCCTTGGAGGCGAATGCGGAACATTCAGATTCCAATATCTTGCCTTTTGAATGCTACAGATAACAGGACGAGGCAACGTCTGCCAAAGGGCTGGCGCGATGCCTGCAAACACTGGTGCTGCATCGAAATCCAAGTGTTGGATAGAGACCGTAGGCGATAGTTTTACCAGCTCCACTTTCATGCAATGCTTGTTCACCTGTGTGCCCAGCTTACCTTGGCAACAGTCATGGTGCATGCTACGTTTCACGCAACAGTCAGTCACCATACCCACCATCACCTTGTCATAGTGAAGGCAGTGCATGACGGTAGTTCCCACGCTCAGGTAAACCACCATGAGCGAGAGCATCAAAACCATCAATATGTTGAGCGAACGTTTCATACCTATTTTTTACACACCTTTCTTTTGTCGGGTTGCAAAATTAAGCATTTTCATCAGAATAAGAACTTAATACCCTCGTAATTTAATAACCTTTAACTGCTCTTGAATGAGCATGAATGCCCCCACACTTTCTGTTAATCTTTACTATATTCCTGCGAGAAAACTTGCAGGATAACGGGAATATGAGTAACTTTGCACACGAATTTCTGAAACTATTGTCTTACAAAGACATAAAATAAGAGAGAAACTATTTTTTAAGGATAATATTGACTCATAAGAACAAATGAAAAAAGGACTATTTGCACTCGCGCTGGGTACCTTTACCTTAGGCATCGCTGAATTCATCATCGAGGGCATCATCACAGACATCGCCAACAACATGAACGTTTCCATCCCGGAAGCAGGACATCTCATCTCCATCTATGCACTCGGCGTCTGCGCCGGAGCTTTCTCGTTGATTCTCATGCATAAATACAGACCCAAGAATATCCTGATGTTCCTGGCTTCGCTCATCACCTTCGGAGCTGTCATCGCCTCAGTAGCACCTAACTACTGGCTCTTGCTCTGCGCCCGCTTTATAGAAGGTCTGCCTCATGGCGCCTACTTCGGAACGGGTACCATCGTGGCGGTGAAGATTGCCAAAGAGGGTAAGGGAACCAATGCCGTGGCGATGATGTGTGCAGGTATGCCGGTGGCTAACCTGCTGGGTGTGCCGGTGGGAACCTTCCTGAGTCACATGTTCAGCTGGCGAATACCTTTTGTCAGCTGTATCGTGCTCGGACTCATCACCTTATACATGATTCGCAGATGGGTTCCGGATGTAGAAGCACTGCCCAACAACGGTATGAAGGCACAGTTCCATTTCCTCCGCAACAAGGCTCCGTGGCTCATCATCGCCGCCACCTTCCTGGGCAATGGCGGCATCCTCTGCTGGTTCAGTTATATCTCGCCGCTGCTTCAGATGGAGGGCGGATTCAGCGCAGCCAGCATCTCTCTGCTGATGATTCTTGCAGGCGGCGGAATGGTAGTAGGCAATCAGGTGAGTGCCTTGCTTGCCGACCGCTTCAAGCCGGGCCGCTTTACCTGTTATCTCCAGTTTCTGGCAGCAGCGGCACTTCTGCTCACCTTCTTCCTCGCCCCTTTCGGCTGGGTATCTGTGGTGCTGATGTTCATCTGCTGCGCCTGTCTTTTCGGCATCGGATCGCCTGAGCAATTCCTCATCGTGAAGCATGCCAAGGGTGGCGAAATGCTGGGCGGCTGCTGCATTCAGGGTGCCTTCAATCTGGGTAACGCCATAGGAGCTTTCCTCGGTGGTATTCCTGTTGCGATGGGATTAGGATACAACTTCCCTGCCCTTATCGGTGTGCCGATGGCATTGGCAGGAGCCATCTGTCTGCTGATTTTCCATAAGAAATATGAATAAAAATGCGATAATCCGAAATAAATGATTATCTTTGCAAACGAATTTCAAATAAACAAAGAAACATGATGAAAATTAACAAGACTTTCCTTACCCTGGGCTTGGCCGCAACACTCTTGCAGATGCCAGCCTCATCGTTCGCACAGACTGCGGGCGGTAACCGTCAGAATCCTCTTTTAACAAAGAGCAGTCTTCCATTCGGTGCTCCTGACTTCAGCAAGATTCAGGAGAGCGACTACCTGCCAGCCATCGAAGCGGCTATCAGGGAGCAGCGTGCCAACATCCAGAAGATTGTAAACAACAAGAAGAAGCCTAACTTCCAGAACACCATCCTCGCCTATGAGGAGAGCGGTGCGCTGCTCGAAAAGGTGACTAACATCTTCTTCGGTCTCACCAGTGCCCACAAAACTCCGGGCATCGCCGAAACCGAAAAGAAGGCTACCCCATTGCTGACCGAACTCGACAATGAGATTTCGTTCAACAAGAAACTCTTCGAGCGCATCAAGTATGTTTACGATAATGAATATAAGAAACTCAAGGGCGAAGACAAGCGCCTTACTGAGGTTATCTATAAGAGTTTTGTACGTTCAGGTGCCCTCCTTTCTGCCGAGAAGATGGAGCGCATGAAGCAGATCAACTCCCGCATCTCAGAGTTACAGCAGGAATGGGGCAATCTTCTTCCTGCCGCTACCAACAACGCCGTGGTTTGGGTGAACAGCAAGGAAGAGCTCGCCGGATTGAGCGATGCAGACATTGCACAATGCAAGAAAGATGCTGAGAGCCGCGGAGGCAAGGCGCCTTACTGCATCGTCATCATCAACACCACCCAGCAGCCTATCCTCACCAATCTCCAGAACCGCGAACTGCGCAAGAAGGTGTATATGGCAAGCATCCACCGTGCCGACGGAACCAATCCTGATTTCAACACCTTCCCTATCGTAACCGAGATTGCCAAGTTGCGTGCCGAGAAGGGCAAGCTGATGGGATATGACAACTATGCCGACTATTCGCTCGAAAAGACGATGGCTAAGAACAGCAAGAATGTGGATGATTTCCTGAAGCAGCTCATCAAGGAATATGCTCCTAAGGCTGATGCTGAAACCAAGGCGATAGAAGCGTATGCACAGAAGACTGAAGGCAAGGACTTCAAGCTGCAGCCATACGACCGCTTCTATTATTCTGCGAAGATGAAGAAGGAGATGCTCAACATTACCGATGATGAGATCAAGCCATACTTCAACATCGACAGCGTACAGGTGAACGGTGTGTTCTATGCCGCCCATCGTGTATACGGACTGAACTTCAAGCAGCGCAAGGATATTCCAACCTATCACCCAGACATGAAGGTATTCGAGGTGAGCGATAAGAACGGCAAGCCAATCGCCCTCTTCTACAGCGATTACTTCCGCCGTCCTACCAAGCGTGGCGGTGCATGGATGAGCGCCTTTGCCAAGCAGAGCAAGCAGCGCGGCCAGTTGCCTATCATATATAATGTATGCAACAACGCCAAGGCACCGGAGGGTCAGCCATCTCTCATCACATGGGATGAGGTTACTACCCTGTTCCATGAGTTCGGTCATGCACTTCACGGAATCCTTTCCGACTGCAAGTACAATACCCTTTCAGGAACAGCCGTTGCCCGCGATTTCGTAGAGATGCCATCCCAGTTTAACGAATCGTTTGCTTCTATTCCGGAAATATTCGACCATTACGCCCGTCATACCGAGACTGGTGCTGCGATGCCAGCCGATCTGAAAGAGCGCATGCTGAAGAGCATCAGCTTCCAGACCGCTTATTCACTGGGCGAGAATTTGGCTGCGACCTGTCTTGACCTTGCCTGGCACAAGATTAGCGAAGAAGAGGTGCCTTCACCTTATATGGCAGGTGCCTTCGAGAAGGAAGAGCTCCACAACATCGGTTTGCTCAACACCCAGATTCCTCCTCGCTACAGCACATCATACTTCAACCACGTATGGGGCGGCGGTTATGCTGCAGGCTATTACAGCTATCTCTGGACAGAGGTGCTGGCTGTGAACATCGCCGACTACTTTGCAAAGCATGGTGCCTTAGATCCAGCCGTTGGTCAGGCATTCCGCGATAAGATTCTGAGCCGTGGCAACACCAAGGACCAGATGGAAATGTTTACCGACTTTACTGGTATGGAGAAGCCAGATGCTTCCGGATTTCTGAAAGCAAGAGGTTTGTAATGCATAAAATTACGATATGAAACAGGTAGAGGGTGTGCCATAAGTTAATGACACACCCTCTTTCTTTATCCTTTTACTGCCTGAGGTGTCCAGCTCTTCAGGAATCTGAGCACCTTTTCTTCGTTATATCCCTTACCTTCTTCCAGAAAACTGGAATCCTGGATATGGAGAACCTTTCCGGTTTCATCGAGCACCACAAAGACCGGGAATCCGAAACGCTGAGGATTGTTCAGTCGCTTCATCAGCTGCTCAGCCTTCTTCACCGCCGCATCACCGGCAGTTTTTCTGCGATTGTAGTTCACATGAATATATTCGAAATGATCATTCACCATCTTGTTGACCGCAACATTTTTCTCCACAAAATAGGCAAACTTCAAGCACCATGGACACCAGTTACCACCTACCTGACAGATAACAAACTTGCCATTCTTTCTAGCTTTAGCCAAAGCCTCATCAATCTGAGCCATCGGATCGATGCTTTCATTATACACCTTCTTGAGAGCAGTCTGCACCTGAGCAGGTTTCAATGCTCCAGCCTGGTCGAGCGAATCCAGTTTCTTCATCATCTCCTCCGCCTTCACGGTAGAGAATGCAATCTTACCTTCCGGATTGATAAGATAAGAGGTAGGAATCCATGAGATGTGATAATCCTTGGAAATCTTTGTTTCCTTCCATTTCTTAAACTCACAGTATTGCAACCAGGTATACTGATTATCGCCCAGATATTTCTTCATCTTCGCCTCATCGGTATCAAAAGAAACACCCACTACCTGGATCTTGGTATTGTATTTGTCATAGATAGCCTTCACCATCGGCATGTCTCTTCTGCAGTCAGGACACCAGGAAGCCCAGAAATCGAGCACGGTCCAGACACCCGGAACCGTCTTTCCGTCTTTATCCTTCTGAGTCTTCTTATCTGAGAGCTGGAAGATTTTCTTACCCGTCTTACTGTCAGTAATCGTGAAATCGGGAGCCTCGGTGCCTACAGGCAGCAAGTCAAGCGAAGTCTGTGCTCTACCGACGACAGCCGTCGTCAGGAGCAAAAAGAATAATAGTTTCTTCATACAATTTTTCTGTTTTGTCTGTTACTTCAAAATATATATACTTCAACCTACAAAATTACATCATTTTCCAGTATCAAGTCCATAAAGCAAGATTTTATTACAGAAAATTAACCATAAAAGACTAGAACTGATAATAAATGAACGGCTGTACACTCTCCTGAGAAACCTCAACTACCATCTGCAGACAGATGATGAAGAGCAGCAGTTTGGTCACCCAAGGCAGAAGTATGAACCGCGCCTGAAGACGGTGATACTGGCGCTCGGTAAAGAGATAGCTCAGCATGACACCTATGATGCAAAGCGTCCAGGCAGGACGGGCATGGAAGAAAGGCACCAGATAATCGATACTGAAATCATTTGCCACCTTATCACACATCTTCCCCAACACCCCCAAATCCTTAGCACGGAAGAACGACCAAGCAAAGCATATATATAAATAGGTGATGAGCCAGCTGAGGGAATTGCCAGCCAGCGTACGAGGAAAGCTTATGCCCAACTGACGGCTGAAGAACTTATGCACCACAAGTCCGAAACCATGAAGAGCACCCCAGATAACGAACATCCAGGAAGAGCCATGCCATAAGCCTGCCACCAGCATGGTGAGGAAGTTGTTGAAATACATGCGCACCTTTCCCTTCCGGTTTCCACCCAGCGGAATATACACATAATCGCGGAACCAGAAGGAAAGCGAGATGTGCCAGCGATGCCAAAACTCGGTAACCGAGAGTGAGCGGTAAGGGAAATAGAAGTTGTCGGGTAGATAGAAACCCAGGATAGCTGCCACACCGATACTCATATCGCTGTATCCCGAGAAATCGAGGAAGATCTGGACAGGGTAGCCGAAGAGTGCTGCCAGATTCTCGAAACCCGAGAAGGTTTGCGGCGCATCAAACACCCAGTTGTTGAACTGTGCGATATAATCGCTCAGCATATTCTTCTTGACCAGTCCCAGCATGATGAGAAAGAGTCCCGTCCACAGCATTCTACTGGAAGCCTGTTCGTTTCGTTTCAGTCTGGGTATCAGATTGGCGGCACGGGTGATAGGACCCGCCATCAGCAGCGGAAAGAAGGTGAGATAGAAGCAATATTCCAGGAGCGTTACCTCCATGTCGAACTTACGCTTATAGGTATCTACCGCATAGCTGATAGCCTGGAAGGTATAGAACGAGATACCTACAGGCAGAGCAATAGACTGCAGGGAGAAGTTGGTGCTGAACATCTCGTTGACTACATCGCCAATGATGAAATTGGTATATTTGAAATAGCACAGCAGAGTCAGGTCTACAAGCACCACGAAGGTGAGCAGCGCCTTGCGCGCCTTCCCCTCATGCAGTCTCATTTCCTGGGTTACGGCATAATTGATGCAAGCCGTAAGCGGCAGCATCCACATCACCATTCCGTTCACCTTATAGGCAAAAAAAAGGCTGAAGCAGATGACATACATCATCATGGCTGTGCGCGAATAGCTCTTGAGCAGGGTATAAATGGCAAGGAAGAAGATGAAGAGCAGCGCAAACGGAATGCTGCCCATCATCAGCGGAGAATCTGCCTGATAAACAAACAGCCGCTCTATCCAATGCCACAAGGCACATATTTCGAATGTTGAATAATTCATTTGTCTGTTCTGAAGATATTATTTATTGAACTCTTTCTTATACGGAGTCTTTATGGTTTACATGTTTTACCGCTGGAACCATCTTGTCAGCAGCCGGAGCCGTTTTTCCAGCAGTTGCAGGTTCCTTGGTTGCAGCAGAACTTTCTGGGGTTTCAAGCACAGTTTCCTCAACAGGCATAGAAAGAGAATCCTTCTTCACAGCCGTACTGTCAGCCCTGTGTTTTGTTCCAGGAGGCAAGATGGTAATCTGTCTGTATCTGCGGTCACGCTTATCCGGCATTTCCAATCGGAACGGATGCACACAATGACCGCTATTCATCCACTCTACAATCTTATCCATCCACATGGCAGATGAAGCCATAGTCGGATGCCGGCCGTCTTTCTGGCGTTCGAAGGTAAGTTTGTAACTAGGATAATAGCCTCGTGGTCCCATTACCTCACGGAGGAGTTTGTTATATCCATTATCCTCACACCAGTTTGGCGGACCGATCCATATCGTCGGAATATTACCAATCTTGCTCAGGATGGCACGGATGCGTTTTTCACATCCCTTCATATCAGGCGTATATAGTTCGTTACTGCCCAGACATACAAAGACATAGGTAGGTTTGATACGTTGGATATAATGCTGCAGGGTATCGGTAGCAGCCCAGTTTCTGGTGTCCGAACTCACCCAGGTAATACAGGTGAGCTTATGACCGTTCTTGTTGGCATAATCAGCCAGTCGCAGACCTAGATATTCCGACATCGAGTCGCCGAAGATCAGTACTCGCTGCGCCGCCGTATCCACGGGTTCCTTTATCATGCTGTCAGCCTTTTCCTCTTCAGCGAGTTCTGCCTCGCTTTTACCGGTGAGCGCATCCATTCCAATCTGTTTCAGCGGAATGTTTTCAGCCACTTGCTCTGGAATAAAGGCATAAGCCAGCAGTCCTCCAATGGCTACTGCCAGCAGGGCTATCATTTTCCAGGTTTCTTTCATTTTGTATCTTTAATGAGTTTTAGTTATTCTTTTTCTTATACATTCGCCCGACATTACAGCTGAAAGGGAGTGAGCACATTGAGCAACTTTCCGAAATCGGCCTTCGAGATGCGCCTTCCTCTCAAGCTGCGCACCTGCGGATAGTCTTCGAAATAGTTCTCCATCGTAGTATACCACTGATGAGAAACCACTTCCCTGACCGTCTTCAGTTGATTTTCGATGCGACGGGCAAAACTCGGATTCACTCTCGAGAGATAATGTCTTCCATCATTCATCTCGATGGCAAGCATCAGATAAATTTGCGGTCCCTTCTTCTCTTTCCTGCTTTTTACAGTTTCACTTACTTTCCAGCCCTTAGTGGATGTCGATACTCTGATATCCCAGCCATACTGGCTGTTGAGCTTATCCATCAGTCCCTTGAACACAATCCCGTGAGCCGAGGTATCTTTCAGTCCCGTATAACCGATGATGTAATGTATCATCTCGTGGAGCAAGACACTCTTTGCCTGTTTGTCGGTCATATCATAATAAGTAGACATGGAGAGCTTGAAATCGTAGAGCTTGGTGCGTCCCCATCTGGAGGCCCGCTTATAGGCAAGTTGCCCCAACCGAGTCTTGGCATGAGTAAGTCCGAGTTCAGGAACAGGCAGTTTTCCCCCAAAATATTCCTGGTCGAAACGCCTGAACCACTCCTCCATCCATTCTATTGTAACAATCATGTATGTATATTTATTCAATAATTATTCAGTTCTGTATATCAGATACTACAAAACGTTTGCAAAGATACAACTTTTTCTTTGTTTCTTTCAATATTTATCGAAAAATGAGTAACTTTGCACGCAAATTTACAACAAAAATGAACAAGACAGCACAGCATATCATAGATATTAAGAATGTGTCGAAAAGATTTGGCGAGAAAACAGCCCTCAACAACATCAATCTCTATGTGAGAAAGGGCGAATTTATGACCATTCTGGGTCCTTCGGGATGCGGAAAAACGACATTATTGAGACTTTTGGCAGGGTTTGAAACCGCCAGCGAAGGCATCATCACCATCGCCGGCAACGATATTACTAACCTTCCTCCTTACAAGCGAAATGTGAACACGGTATTCCAGAAATACGCTCTGTTCCCTCATCTCAACGTTTACGACAATATCGCCTTCGGTTTGAAGCTCAAGCACACACCGAAGGAAGAGATTTTGCCGAAGGTAAAACGTGCCCTGAAGATGGTAAACATGAGTGATTATGAATATCGTGATGTCAACTCGCTTTCGGGCGGTCAGCAGCAGCGTATCGCCATCGCCCGTGCCATTGTCAACGAACCTGAAGTTCTTCTCCTGGATGAACCGCTTGCAGCACTCGACCTCAAGATGCGTAAAGACATGCAGCTGGAATTGAAGCAGATGCACGAACGCCTGGGCATTACCTTCGTATACGTAACTCACGACCAGGAAGAAGCCCTCACCCTGAGCAATACCATCGTGGTGATGAGCGAGGGAGAGATACAGCAGATAGGTACACCTACCGATATCTACAACGAACCAGCCAATGCTTTCGTAGCCGACTTTATCGGCGAGAGCAATATTCTCTGCGGAACGATGGTCCACGACTGTCTGGTGAATGTGGCAGGTACTGAACTGCCTTGTGTAGACAAGGGCTTCGGCTGCAACCAGGAAGTGGATGTCGTGATACGTCCTGAGGATATAGAAGTTTCCACCGATACCACCCACGCCCAGTTTGTGGGCAAGATAACCTCTTCTATCTTCAAGGGAGTACACTACGAGATGCTGGCAGAAACCGAGAAGGGCAATGAATTTCTCATCCAGAACTACAAGCATTTCGAAGTAGGCCAGACGATAGGAATGAGCGTGATACCCGACAATATTCACATCATGAAGAAGGAGCGCATCACCAATACCTTCGATGCAAAGGTAAACGGCGACGGAACAATAGAATTCCTGGGATGCGAATACCAGATGGAGATTCCGGAAGAAATAAAGGACAAGATTCAGACCGATGAAAACGGAAACGAAACCATCCGGGTGAACGTGCCTTTCAACAAGATAGAACTCTTCGACAACGAGAGCGAAGGCACCTTTACAGGCAACATCAGCTTCATTCTCTACAAGGGCGACCACTATCATCTCACCATAGATACCGACTGGGGCGAGAAGCTCTATGTAGATACACAGGATGTATGGGATTTAGGCGATCATGTGGCTATCACCATTCCTCAGGAGAATATTTCGTTTGAATAAAAATTATTAATTCCTAATTATCAATTATAAATTGAACATTATCAAGTTTATCTCTTCGCGACAAAGTTGGTCGATACCTTACGCCATCTTTGCAGCGATATTTGTGGTACTGCCATTGCTTCTCATCGTAGTGTTCGCATTTACCGATGAGAACGGAGCCCTGACGCTCTACAACTTCCAGAAGTTCCTGGCACACCCCGAAGCCATCAACACCTTTGTGTATTCGATAGGCATCGCCATTCTCAACACCCTGCTCTGCATTCTGCTGGGCTATCCGGCCGCCTATATTCTGACACAAACCAGAATGAAGTATGCCAACACCATCGTCATGCTCTTCATTCTGCCGATGTGGGTAAACATCCTGGTGCGCACACTTGCCACCGTGGCCCTCTTCGATTTTGCCGACCTTCCGCTGGGTGAGGGCGCCCTCCTGTTCGGTATGGTCTACAACTTCATCCCATTCATGATTTACCCCATCTACAACACCCTGCAGAAGATGGACCGCAGCTATATCGAAGCAGCCGAAGACCTGGGAGCATCGCCTTGGCAGCAGTTCTTCAAGGTCATCCTGCCCCTCTCCATGCCGGGCGTAGCAAGTGGCATCCTGATGGTATTCATGCCAACCATCTCTACCTTCGCTATCTCCGAACTGCTGACGATGAACAACATCAAGCTCTTCGGTACCACCATCCAGGAGAACATCAACAATTCGATGTGGAACTACGGTGCAGCCCTCTCGCTCATCATGCTTTTCCTCATCGGCGCCTCCACCCTCATCGCAGGTGATGGCAGTAAACAGGAAGGAGGTATCAGATGATGCAGTCATTATTCAGTAAGGATATGATGAAGAAAGTATTCTGTCAGGGCTATCTCTGGTTGCTCCTGCTGCTACTCTACTCCCCTATCTTCATCATCATTATCTTCTCGTTTACAGAAGCGAAGGTGATGGGCAACTGGACGGGTTTCTCGCTACAGCTCTACAAGAATCTCTTTGCCGAAGGTACACACCATTCGCTCACAGCGGCACTGGTCAATACCGTAACCATCGCCCTGATTACCGCAACCGTATCCACGCTCTTCGGAACCCTGACAGCCATCAGCATCTACAACCTGCGCAACCGCTATGCACGTAATGCCATACAGTTTGTCAACAATATTCCGATACTAAACGGCGACATCATCATCGGTATCTCGCTCTTCCTGCTCTTCATCACGCTGGGCATTCCGCAGGGGTATACTACCGTAGTACTCTCGCATATCACCTTCTGTCTGCCATACGTTATCCTGAGTGTGATGCCAAGACTGAAGCAGATGAATCCGAACCTCTATGAGGCGGCACTCGATCTGGGCGCCTCTCCGATGCAGGCACTTCGCAAGGTCATCATCCCAGAGATATTGCCGGGTATGATTTCCGGTTTCATGCTTGCCATCACGATGAGTATCGATGACTTCGCCGTCACCATCTTCACGATAGGTAACGAAGGTCTGGAAACCCTCTCCACATTCATCTATGCCGATGCAAGAAAGGGAGGACTAACTCCAGAACTTCGTCCGCTGAGTACCATCATCTTCGTACTGGTACTGGTGATGCTGATTATCATCAACAAACGTTCTGAGAAAAATAAGAAGAAATGAGAATGAAGAACAAGATATTATTAGGAGTCAGTGGAGTAAAAGGAGTTAAGACAATCGTCTTTCTCTTTCTTTGCCTGCTGATGATTCTGCCGCTCTCTTCCTGTTACAACAAAGAGAACCGCGAGGAGATTCTGAAGGTTTACAACTGGGCTGATTATATAGATGAAGACGTTCTTGCCAACTTCCCGAAATGGTATGAACAGCAGACCGGCAAGAAGATCCGAGTTATCTACCAGACCTTCGACATCAATGAGGTGATGCTTACCAAGATAGAGCGAGGTCATGAAGACTACGACGTGGTATGCCCGTCAGAATATATCATCGAGCGCATGCTCCGCAAAGACCTTCTCCTGCCTATCGACACCGCCTTCGGCAAGACGCCCAACTATATCAGCAACGTATCACCATACATTGTTGAGCAGATAGATGCCACCTCCAACAATGGCCGCATCGCCCACCATTATGCCGTGCCTTACATGTGGGGAACCTGTGGCATCCTATATAATAAGGTGCACGTACCTATAAATGATGCACAAACCTGGGGAACTTTATGGAACAGAAAATATCAGGGCAAACTCCTGATGAAGGATTCCTACCGCGACTCCTATGGCACCGCCCTCATCTGGGCACACCGCAAAGACCTGGAAGCAGGCAAGGTGACCATACCACAGCTGATGAACGACTATTCACCCGCTGCCGTAGCCACAGTAGAGAAAGAGCTGAAAGCTCTGAAGCCAAACATTGAAGGATGGGAAGCCGACTTCGGCAAGGAGACCATGACCAAAGGCAAAGCCTATCTCAACATGACCTGGAGCGGTGATGCCGTCTGGGCTATTGAAGAAGCCGGGAAAGTGGGTGTAGAACTGGGATATGAGGTACCGAAAGAAGGAAGCAATGTATGGTTCGACGGTTGGGTAATCCCTAAATATTCCCGCAATCCGAAGGCTGCCGCCTATTTCATCAACTATCTCTGTCAGGAAGACGTGGCACTCGCTAATATGGAGACTACAGGATATGTGAGCAGCGTGGCAGGCAAGAAAGTATTAGAAGCTATGAGCGATACTGAGGCTTATCCCCAACCTGTAAATCTGGCCTACTTCTTTGGCGAGGAAGGCAGGAATGCCCATCTCAACCCTATCATGTATCCAGACAGCAGCATAGTAGCCCGATGCGCCATGATTCATGATGCCGGCGATCATACTCCCGAGGTATTGGATATGTGGTCGAAGGTGAAGGGAGACAATCTGGGCGGCGGCATCGTTATCTTCCTGCTGGCCGTAGTCCTTGCCCTCACGGTATTCGTTGCCATCAAGAAATATGAGCATTACAAGCACAGAAGGCTGTCAAGAAAACACCGCAGAAGACATGTGGTAAAGGTAAAAGGGTAAAAAGGTAAAAAGGTAAAAAAGTAAAAGGGGGAAGAGAGGGGAAAACCTATTTTATAGGGGAAAATGAACATTTTTTGAAGGAAAAGAGAAAAAAGTGCCGAAAAAATTTGGTAATATCAAATAAAAGCATTACCTTTGCACTCGCTTTTGAGATATAAAGCTTTTGGGTAGTTACCAGAGTGGCCAAATGGGGCAGACTGTAAATCTGCTGGCTATGCCTTCGGTGGTTCGAATCCATCACTACCCACTTTTCCCAAAAAATAACTCAAAAATTTAAGAGTCCGACTTTCGAGAGAGAGCCGGACTTTTTCTTTTCATATAAATCCTGAACAAAAGAAGAAGAGTAATATTACTCTCCTTCTACCTGCGTCTTTGGCCAGTTCACGAGATAGAGCATCTCTGTGGCTCGTGTAAATGCAGTATAGAGCCAGTGGATATAATCGGGAGTAAGCATTTCATCCGTCATATAGCCCTGGTCTACATAGACATGCGACCACTGTCCACCCTGCGCTTTATGACAGGTAACAGCATAGGCAAACTTCACTTGCAGAGCATTGAAATATGGGTCTTGCCGGATTGCCTTCATACGGTCTGCCTTCAGTGGTATATCCTGATAATCTTCCTCTATCTTACGGAAAAGCTGCTCTTGCTGATCATGGGTCAAAGCAGAAGCCTCACTCGTCAAGGTATCCAGCAATACCGTAGCCTCCAGTTCATAATTATCATAATCGGGAAATTTCAACAGAAGGGTGGCAAAATGAAAACCATAGAGTTCGATGCGACGACTCACCTTCATCACCTTCGCCCTATCTCCATTAGCCAGAAAAGCAGGAATCTCATGACTTGAAACTTCGTTACTTTGAACTGTATGATTAGCTAAAGTATTAAATTTTTCACTCTTCACTTTTCGTTCTTCACTTAATTGCCTTTCCTTTATCTTCTTTCTTTCTTCCTCCATCCAATAATAATTGTTCTTCACAATCATCAGCATGTCGCCACTCTCCAGTTCCTCTTCCCTATCAAGCACCATGTTGCGGATGCCCTGGTTGAAGATGTTGGCGCGCTTGTTGCTACGAGTCACAACAATGGTATCGTCCAGTCCTACATGATGATAACTGTCGCCAAGAGCCTCGATGAGTTCTGCACCCGGCATCTCCCTGATATCCGAGAAACCGGAGAAACGGATTTTAGGCAGTTGGGTAATGTCATCGTGGGTAATCATCTGACGGATGCGGGTAGCATTAAAGAGAATACCCGACTGCTGACTCTGGCGGACTACCTCGTTCAAATCGCACTCATAAACCGACAGTCCATATCCCTGGAGCATCGCAGCAGAAAGGGCTGGTGATTCTTCCTCACCAACAGGAGGCAACTGTGCCTTATCGCCAATCAGCAAGAGGCGGTCGTTACGTCCCTGATACACAAAATGAATCAGATCATCTAGCAGACAACCGCTGCCAAAGGTGGTTCCGCCCAATCCCAGATTGGCAATCATCGAAGCCTCATCCACCATAAAAAGCGTATCAGTATAGAGATTATCATTGAGATTGAACTGTCCATCCACTCCGGCAAACGCCTTTTCGCGATAGATGCGGCGATGAATGGTATAGGCAGGCATCCCGCTGTTCAGAGAGAAAACCTTAGCCGCCCTACCCGTAGGAGCAAGGAGCATCACCTTCTGGCGAACAGCACGGAGCGTACGGACGATAGCACCCGAGAGCGACGTCTTACCGGTACCCGCACTACCCCGGAGAATCATCACAGCATGAGGATTACTATCCGTCATAAACTGCACGAAAACATCGAGCGCCTGAGCCTGTTCTGAGGTTGGCGGAAAGCCAAATTGCTGTAATATCTGATATTTTAACTCTTCAATGTTCATATTTCGAAAACTTTTAGTATCTTTGCAGAAAATTTACTGCACCTATTTGCTGTGCAAAAGTAATAATACTTTTTGAAATGAGAAAAAGAATAAAGAATAATTATATTTTGGGAGCATGCGTCATCATCATGATGCTACTCTGTATTCTGAGTGTGAGCCAGCCCATCCGCTTCCAGAAGGCCATGGCTAGCAGAGAAGCAGAGGTGAAGGAGAAACTGATGCAGATACGTCAGGCTGAAGAGAAATACAAGGCGAAACACGGCGTATATACAGGAGATTTTCCGACACTGGTAAAAGGCAAGTACTTACAGGAAGATGCTCAATACATTCCCTATGCCGACGGTAAGAAGTTTACACTTGCTGCCACGGTTATCGTAGGAAAAAGCGGTAAGCAGATTCCGGTGATGGAATGTGGGGCCGGTTATGAAACCTTCCTCGACGGACTTGATGAAGGTTCCATCCAGCAGAAGATAGAGGAGGCCAACTATGCCGGCAACTATCCCGGACTCAAGATAGGCGATTTAACGACAGATAATAACAACGCAGGTAATTGGTAACAGATATGCAAATAAAAGGTAACAACATTCAGCAAGCACGACTCACCATCCGCGTGAGCAGAAACACCCTCAGTTTTTCGGTAGTTGACCGTGAAGCTGAGCATCAGCTCATCTATGAACCTTATACTGTAAAGAGTGGTGTTTCGATGGCAGCCAACTTGCGTCAGGCTTTCAAGGAGAGTACTCTCCTGCAGCGGGGATACCAGAAGGTACGCGTATATCTCGATTCGCCTATCCTGCTGGTTCCTATCGAAGAATTTCATGAAGAGGATATCGATGTGCTCTATCAGCATGCCTTCAACAGCCATAACAGCGATGCCATTCTCTACAGAGTGCAGCCGGAACTGAATGCGGTAGCGGTATTCCCTATCAACAAGGATTTGAAGATGGTGGTAGAAGACAACTTTAAGGATGTTCGCTTCACACCTATCATGCAACCGATGTGGCACTATCTGCATCATCGCAGTTTCACCGGCATTCACCGCAAGCTCTATGTTTATTTCCACGACAAGAAGCTGGACGTTTTCGGTTTCGAGAAGAACCGTTTCAAATTCTTCAACTCGTTCAATGCCGAGCATGCCAAGGATGCCCTCTATTTCATTCTCTATGTATGGAAGCAGTTAGGATTCAACCAGATGCAGGATGAGTTGCATGTATCAGGCAATGTTCCGGACAAGGACTGGTTCCTCTACAACACGAAACTCTACATCAAGAAGACCTTCATTCTGAACCCTGCCGCCGAATTCAACCGTGCGCCCATCACAGAGATTAAAGGTCTGCCATTCGATTTGATGGCACTGTACCTAAGTAAGTAAGACAAGAGTTGATAGTTAAAAGTTGATTGTTAAGAATTCAACAGAATAGCTTATCATAAAGTTCAATGTTCAACATTCAAAGTTCAAAGTAAATATGAGAATCATAACAGGACAATATAAGGGACGCCATTTCGACATTCCACGTTCGTTTAAGGCGCGTCCGACAACAGATTTTGCAAAGGAGAACATCTTTAATGTTCTGCAGGGATATATTGATTTCGAAGATACCTCTGCCCTCGACCTTTTTGCCGGTACGGGCAGCATTTCGCTCGAACTGGTATCACGAGGCTGCAGCCGGGTAGTCAGCGTAGAGGCCGACCGCGATCATGCCAACTTCATACGCCAATGTTTTCAGAAGTTAGGCGAAGACAAGGATATTCTGATTCGTGGTGATGTATTCCGTTTTCTGAAGACCTGCAAGCAGAAGTTTGACTTTATCTTTGCCGATCCTCCATACGCTCTGAAGGAGTTGCCGCAGATTCCAGACCTCGTTCTGAATGGCGACTATCTCAACGAAGGAGGCATCTTCGTCTTTGAGCATGGCAAAGACTATGATTTCTCCGAGCATCCACGATTCCTGGAACACAGAAGTTACGGAAGCGTAAACTTCTCAATATTCAGATAGAAAAAATCCCCGTTTGCACCAGACAAGATGCAAACGGGGATTTATTCGTTACAGCAGCGGCGAGAGCAATCTTACCGTACTCTCGAAAAGGCGCTGCAGGAACGGACGTTTTACGAAATAAGATACATCATCTACCAGGATGCTCTTCGCCTCATCCCGCAGATAGACAGCCTTCACGCGCTGTGCCATCCCCTCATCAAAGAAGAACGCATTCGCTTCGAAATTATTCTCAAAACTTCGGAAGTCAATATTCGTACTGCCTATCGTACAGAGATCATCATCGCTCACCAGCAATTTACTATGATTAAAGCCTGCCGTATAGAGATAAACCTTTACGCCAGCCTCTATCGCTTCCATCACATACGAACGTGATGCCCACTCTACCAGTTTGGCATCAGCATGACGAGGCAACATCAGACGGATATCCACACCCGCCAGAGCTGCTGTTCTCATGGCAAACAATACAGGTTCGGTTGGCAGGAAATAAGGCGTTTCCATATACACATACTTCCGGGCCTGAAGCAGGATGCGGACATAGCCCTGCATGATATCAGGCCAAGGACTGATAGGACTGCTCGTAACTATCTGTACGAGACAATTGTTGTGGATATGCACACTGACCGGTGGATAATACTGGCGATTGGTAACCAACGTACGGTCTACGAAATACCAGTCTACCAGAAAGGCTCTCTGAATGGCGTAAACTCCACCGCCCTCAATACGGAGATGCGTATCGCGCCAGGCCTGTTTCTTATCACCCTTCACATAGCGCAGAGCTATATTCATGCCGCCGATAAAGCCCACTTTACCATCTATGACACAGAGTTTGCGGTGGTTACGATAGTTTACCTTACTCGTAAAAGCCGGAAAGCGGACTGGCATGAACGAATGTACATCAATGCCTGCATCACGCATACGTTCAAAGAATTCATCCTTCACCTTCCAGCAGCCTACATCATCATAAATCAGTCGCACCTCCACTCCCTGCTCCGCCTTATCAATCAAGGCATCAGCTATCAGATATCCCAAGGCATCGGCTTCAAAGATATAGGTATCGAGATGAATATGATGCTTTGCCTGTCCTATATTATATAATAAGGTGAGGAAGAAATCATAGCCATCAGTATAAATATCCACCTGATTATCTTTAAAAGGCAGCGCCCAACTCTGGTTGGCAAAGAGATTCATCAGCGGTTTATTACTGTCTGGCAGGTGAAGATTCTCCTGCTCAACGAACTCGAGCATGGAGCGCTTGGTGAGCTGGTCCATACTGCGGTCGCTGATAAGCCGTTCCTTGCGGGTATTCTGTCCGAAGAAAAAATAGAAGATAATACCCACAAAGGGGATGAAGAAGAAGACCAATATCCATGCCATCGTCTTGGCAGGCTGACGATTGTCCATCAAGACGGTGATGATAGCCGGAACGGTTATCACGACATAAAGCAACAGATATATCCAGTGAAAATAAATCATATAGCATTTCTCCTTTTAAATCTCTAATACTTCATTACAGAGTTCCTCCCCACAGAACAGGAGTTCCGGTTAATTGAAGATATTGTTTGCCTGACTCGCCAGAAGCGTGTTCATCTGCTTGAGTTTCATAAACTCCTGCAGCAGTTCACGATTGGTCGGATTCCTGGCAAACTCCTGCTGTACCTCAATAATACGCTGAGCAATATAATGAGTGCGGAAACTCAAGATGTCTTTAAAGACAAACTGACGGAGCTTATCGGCGCTCATCTTCATCTGCAGACTAGCCGTAGATACCTCCTGGTCACCTGTAGGCAAACCTGCCAACCTGCTGATTTCCGGATTCGGATGATTGGCAAAATAAGTTTCGGCGACAAAATCATCTTCTTTTTCGAGATGTTCCACAGCCTCCTGCATAATCTGATTATATAAATCATTATGAAACTTAAAGCCATCTCCACCCAAATCAAGACTGATATACTGGGCCACAGCTACCTCCACATCATTTCCGTCTACATCCTGTACTGTGATGAGCTGGTCGCCATGATGAATAATCAACTGTACCAGAAGTCCTTCTACTTCCAGAAGTTTATCCAGTGGGGTAACCGCTCTCATAGCTGATTGCACCTGCTGCGCTGCCGCTACAGGCGAATCTTTCAATCCCGCTGCACGTCGCTCTGCCTTTACCTGCTCACTCATACCGTTGCGCACAAAATTGTTCAAGGCATTCACGATAATTGCCTCGTTCACGCCCAAACGGTGAGAACAGTCAGTGATATAAGAAGCGCGCGTTATCTGATTCTTGATTTTCGAGATGCTCTCTACAATCGAATTGATAGCCTGGCTTCGCTTTACAGGGTCTGTCACGCCGCGTAGCAGAATATCGGTCTTAAACTGTATGAAGTCGGTCTGATTCTCCTGAATATATCTTCTGAAATCCTCTGCCGAATGACTGCGGGCGAAACTATCTGGGTCATTGCCGTCAGGGAGGAAGAGAACCTTTACGTTCATCTCTTCTTCGAGCAGCATATCGGTACCTCGCAGCGCAGCATGAATACCCGCATTATCGCCGTCATAGAGAAGAACGATATTACTGGTAAAGCGGTGCAGCAATCTAATCTGATGCACGCTCAGCGCCGTACCCGAGTTGGCCACAACATTTTCGATGCCACACTGATGCATCGAGATAACATCGGTATATCCTTCCACCATAAAGACACAATCCTCCTTGGCTATCGCCTTCTTGGCCTGATAGAGTCCATAGAGTTCGCGCTCCTTATGATAGATAACGCTATCAGGCGAGTTGACATATTTCTGGCTGATGCCCTTGGTTCTGCTGTCGAGCACTCGTCCGCCAAAAGCCACTACCTTGCCGCTCACGCTGAACCAGGGGAAGATGGCTCTGCCCGAGAAACGGTCAAGAACTTTATCCTCACCCGACTTATTGCCGGCTTCGTCCTTATCCACCTTGAAGCAGAGTCCCGTATCAACCAGATATTTCGGATTATAGCCAGCCGCCTTAGCCGCCTCAGCAAGAGCAGTACGCTTAGGGAGCGCAAAACCCAACTGGAATTTTCTGATGATATCATCTCTGAAACCTCTTCCTCGGAAATAAGCCATACCGATAGCGATACCATCCACATCATGCAGGAGAATATCCTGAAAATATTTCGCCGCCCAATCGTTGACGATAAACATGGATTCTCTTTCGCTCTCGCGCTGTTTTTCTTCATTGGTCAGTTCACGCTCTTGAATTTCTATTTTATATTTCTTGGCGAGCCAGCGAAGGGCATCTGGATAGGTCATCTGTTCCAGTTCCATCAGAAAGTTGATTGCATTGCCTCCCTTTCCACAGGTAAAGCAATGACAGATACCTCTTGTTGGAGATACGGAGAAAGATGGATTGGAATCGTTATGAAAAGGACACAAGCCGACATAATTGATGCCACGCTTCTTGAGCGTAACAAATTCAGATACCACCTCTTCTATCTTGGTGGCATCCATAATTTTTGCTATCGTCGGTCTGTCTATCATTATATATATTCTTTTTTCTGTTTTTACTATGCAAAATTACTATTTTTCTTTGAAAACACAAAGAGAAACGGACAGAAAAGTAAAAATGAAACATATTAAAAACTAAAGATTACATAAAATAAAGTATATCCGGATAGTTTTGGCTACCTTTGCAACCGGCAAAAACACATTGCTGACAATCGGAAAATAACAACAAAATAAATAAATATGAAACTAAACAACATCAAGCGAACATTCCTGGCTGGCGCTGCCCTGCTCTCAACAATCAGCATGAGCGCAGCCGACAGATTTGTAGATTTCAAGCAAGGAGACTTGCTGCTGAATGCCAATAACCGGGTAGAAATCTACATGGACACCAACGACTGCAAAGGAGTGAACTATGCTGCTCATGCCCTACTGAAAGATATCAAAAGTGTGAGTGGAGCCACAGCCACCCTCACTTCGGATGCCGGTTTTCTGAAAAAAGCCGACACAGCCCGACCAGCTATCCTCGTAGGCACCATCGGCCATTCTGCAGCCATCGACCAACTGGTGAAACAGAAGCGCATCAACGGAAACCTACTGAAGGGCAAACGTGAAAAGTTTATCATCACGCTCATAGATGGTCAGCTCGTCATCGCAGGCAGCGACCGCCGAGGCACCATCTACGGCATCTACGAACTCTCGCAGCAGATGGGCGTATCGCCTTGGTATGACTGGGCAGACGTGCCTGTAGAGCACCACGATTCCATTTTCGTAAACAAGGGTATCTATACAGATGGCGAACCAGCCGTACGTTATCGCGGCATCTTCCTCAACGACGAGGCACCTTGCCTAACGTCATGGGTAAAGAACACCTACGGCACCGGATATGGCGACCACCGTTTCTATCAGCGCGTCTTCGAACTGGTATTGCGACTGAGAGGTAACATGATGTGGCCTGCCATGTGGGGCTGGGCTTTCTATGCCGATGACCCTGAAAACGAGAAGACGGCAGATGAGATGGGCGTAGTGATGAGTACTTCCCATCATGAGCCGATGGCCCGCAACCACCAGGAATACGCCCGCAACCGAAAGGGATGGGGACCATGGAACTATCAGAAGAACAAGACAAACCTGCAGAAGTTCTTCCGTGAAGGCATTGAGCGAATGAAGGGAACTGAACAGATTGTAACCATCGGAATGCGCGGCGACGGCGATGAAGCGATGAGTGAAGAGGCTGATACTAAGCTGATGACCAACATCATCAACGACCAGCGCAAGATTATCGCTGACGTAACCGGCAGGAAGGCAAGCGAAACCCCACAGGTTTGGGCACTATATAAAGAAGTGATGGATTACTACGACAAGGGCATGAAGGTACCTGATGACGTAACCCTCCTGCTCTGCGATGACAACTGGGGTAACGTACGCCGTGTGCCGAATGCCAAGGAACGCAAGCACAAAGGCGGTTGGGGCTTATACT
>ERZ1027060.67-NODE-67-length-39939-cov-22.837629_pt1 | contig 39939 bp, 24 predicted proteins | sample MGYA00519424_ERZ1027060 | MGnify/ENA primary metagenome ERZ1027060 (study PRJEB26926, sample SAMN06164500) | human gut metagenome | biome: ENVO:00009003; feature: ENVO:2100002; material: ENVO:00002003 | host: Homo sapiens | place: USA | collected 2012 ... | reverse complement strand
CGACAAGCCCATTGGCAGAATTAAGTATGCACTAAATTAATTCCGCCAACAGGTAATTAATAATACTTTCAGACTAAAATTGTATTATTCTGCCCCAAGCATAGAATCAATCATTCCGTCAATGGCTTCATTGGTCATGCTCTCTTTAATAGAAGAATATGCACCCATTGATTTCATCAACATATCTATCCAAGGATTATCACTTTCCATAGTGGATTGTATCTGCTCCTTGTATGCTTCGTGAAGCTCGCCCGATTCCTTGAAATTCAAAAGAACCGTGCGCAAGGCTTTCACCACGTAGTTATCCATCAGCAATGGATTGTCCCTTGCCGATGAAAGTTTGGTAAGAAGCACTGCCAGTGCTTCATGTAATTGTTTCTTCTTCATAATATTGTCTTATTTTTAATATTCAAAGTCGTGACTTTGAATATTACTCTCCATACTTTGGCTCCTCATACACCAAGTTATGCTCATCTACGTAAGCCTTGGCTTCTGGGTATGTGTCAAACTCTACTGCGGTGGCATTTACTGCTGGAAATACCTCAGCATTGTCACCTTCCTCTGTGAGAGGGAACACCATCTTGGTTCCCTCATGCACTACCTTATACTTCTTTGTCAACTTTCTTAATTCCATATTTTCTAACTATTAATCAGTAATTAATTGTGATAATGTATATCCTGCATTTTGTAATGTAGATACTGCTGCATCAGATGCAGATGTTCTGTGAGAATTACCGAAGTAAAATGTTTTGAATGTTAGTCCTTCATCAGAACACTTTGCCATATTCTTCAAGAAATTATCTGTATCTGTTGCTGTTTTGAATTTACTTGTGATAATAATCTTTGGCATATTGCTAGGGCGCAAAGATTCACTAGACCAAGTGTTAACTACTCCAAAGTTTTGGAATACAATTAAATTAGCGTGATTTGCAAAATCCTCTAAATTTCCTTCTACTACAGAGTTATTCATCGAATAAATCTTGCTGATTTTTGAGCACCCTATCAATGAAGAAAGATTTCCGTAAACATGATTATTTTCTATATTGACAATTGAAATGTTTTTATTGCCTACCAAATTAGCAATATCGCCACTAATAGAAGTGTAACTAATATTGATATTAGTTAATGAAGTCATTTTGGACAAACTGTCCAAAGAACCAGTTATTTTACTTTTTGCAACAAACAACGTCTTTAAATTCAAATCAGATATTTCCGACAAATCACCTTCCTGATAAGAATTTGATATAGCTAAATTATAAAGGTTTTTACAATAACTCAAATCAGACAATTTCACGCAAGCTCCATAACCGTAAGATATGTCAATATCTTTTAACGAATACTTATCAGTAAGTAAAAGCAGACCTTTTGCTTCTTTTGTAGTTACGACATTGTATCTGTTAAGTTCATAATCTGGATAAGAAGGCAGTCTACAACCACTTGTTCCTTTCCAGTTACATTTGCTACCATCAAATGTAAGATTACCACTAACTGTGTTTGCCGAGTTCCCTTTTCCAAAGACATTAACTCTAACAGCACCCAAAATAGGTAATGTATCATTGGTTACACTACCCTTTAATCTTGTTATAAAACATTTAGCCATACTAATTCTTTTTAAAATATAAATCAAAAATTGTTATTAATTCACTAAAAATTGACGATAGTTTTCCTATTGTCATATCTTTATTACGAACTCCCCATTTACTTACGCCATTTTCAAAATCACCATAGTCGATACTTGATTGAAGCTCGTTTACAAGCATAGAAAAATTACCTATAGTAAAGACTGTTTTTCTAAGTTCCCAATACCTTTCACATATCTCATTCCAATATGTGGAGGCTAATTTTATCCAAACAGTATTTTTCTTGTTAACTTCCAAGTTGTATTTGTACACATTGAAAGACAAGTCCAGGTCATAAATGAATGGAGAGAAAACAGTCTTATCTTTTCCGCTATATAATATGAGATTATGGATATCATTGTCTCTCATGCGGAAGAACTGAATAAAGATATAATAATCTATCCAATCATTGATGTTCATGTGCTTTGGTGCTGTATCTTTAGTAAAATCATCACCATTGATAAACTGATAGAATTTTTCAACAGCAACTTTATTGCTTTCTGTTGGTTCATCATTCATTTCATCTTCCCATGTACTCCAATTAAACGTGTCCCATGTACATCCAACTCCTCCGCTGATTATCATTCCATCTTCATCACCGGATAGCATGTAGTTACCCTTGTCTTTCTTATAGCCAAAGAACTGTATGCTATAAAACTCACCACCTACAGAAGTACATACAGGGAAAGATTTAATGATACCTGTAGCACCAGTTGAAATGATAGAAGAGCTATTCCAAGGATATTGTTCATTGAAACTACGTAATTCCTTAGCTTGTAAATACAGACGAAAGATTATTGGCTCTTTCAATTTTGTATCATCAGAGTAATAAGACTTCAAGTTGAACTTATCTACTTTTAACAACTCTCCGATTTTCAATTTCATCTTGCTTTTGTAATCTGACTTAACAAAGGCATATCTAAAGTTCCTTAGTCTGTTATATAAGGTTGATGAACCTTGAAAGGAAACCAATACATTATATGTTCCTTTAAGATAGCTGCCAAAGTCTATGTCAACTACACACCAATGCTTAGTCTTTTTACTGATTTTCCATGTTCCAACATTAGGCTTATCTACAATTTTTGTAACTTCAATAGAAGTTGGATTTACAGTATATGAACCATCACTACCCTTTGTAAGTGATGAAGTTACATAAGACTTGCCCCCAACCTCCTTTATATCGGAAGGTACATAGAAATCCAAAGATACACTTTCAGATGTCACAGAATATACTCCATCTGTATTTTGAAGTGTTGATTTAACAAAATACTTGTAAGGAGTCAATCCTTTTTGGGCATTAGCTTGCGTATCTTCATTGACAAGCATAGCCATTATTCCGTCCTTATCAGAATATCCTTTATTCGCTGTCAGATAAAAAGTTTCTTCTTTAATATCAGTATAACCATACTTTGGAAGATTCATGATACGAGGTACATTCAATTCATTTCCTGATTCATTTGAACCTAATTTTGCAGAACTGAAAATGATTTCCCTATTTTCATGTACAACATCATTTTTATCTGTATAGCGTAGAATTTTGTTATTAGAATCAAGCAGTAGTTCTTTGTAATCTTCCACCTCATCTTCATATATTGTTCTATCATTGAAATTAATTGGAGACTTTGGTATCAGAGTGGTATAAAACGTTTTTGAACCATCAGGATTTGTTGCAGACAGAACCTTTCCTTCTGCATCAGTCTCAACTGCCATATATTCAGGATTTTCCTGCAAAGAGAATACATCAAGAAGTTCTTTGAGATTGGTAGCTATTGTACCCACCTTCTCCTGCAATGATGTAAGGTCTGCTTGAAGCTGAGAGATAACTTGCTTCAATGCATTGACAGCATGGATTTCACCAATGATTTGTCCGTCTCTTCTAAGACCAAGTACTACTTTATCGTCAGTAGTAACCCAAGCAGCAAAGTATTCCTCATTCTGAATGACATGATACATTTCATTGAGAGGATAATAAGGCTCGCCAGTTGCTCTGTAGAAGCCAAACAAAACTCTATCCTCTGCATCTACTATAGCTTTGAGGAACTCTTCGTTCTCAATTATTCTAAAACACTCTTTTACTTCATCTTCAATGAGTGATTTGCCTTCCTCTTTATCTACCTTTTTGTCTTGAAGATTTTTAATGTCTTCATTGAGTTTTTCAAGAATGCTTGTAAGGGTCTGCGTGTTCTCAATGTTGGCAAAGAACTTCTTCAACTCATTCATGGTGTCAATAACATTGGTTGTGTCCTCATCACCCATGATGGTTGCTACTTTCTCTGCAAGCAGAGTTACCTGTTCCTGCAATCTATCCTCTACTGCACTTGTCTTGCCAAATACAGGAGTACCATCCCACTGAATACCGAAGAGAACTCTATCATTTGCATCCACTTTGGCAAAGATAAATTCCTCATTCTGAATGTAACGGAAGGGAGTGTCAAATACAATGCCTTCTTCATCTTTAATGGTTGTCTTGTCCAAGATACCTTTGAGAGTATTAATGGATTCTAACAAGTCTGTCTTATCCTGCTGGCACTGATTGATAATCTCCTGAAACTTTGCTTTTATTGGTGCAGGAATACCTTTGCCCCAATCTACCTCACCATCTAAATTGATGGTAAACAATAGATGGTCATTTGCATCTACAATTACCTTGATGAACTCTGGAGACTCAATCTCTCTGAATGGAAGAGCAAACTGAGAGACTACCTTATCCTCTGAATCACCGAACTCTTGGGCAATATTCTCCTTGTCGAACTTTTTTTCTGCTAAGTCGCTGAGTTTATCACTAACAGCCTTCTGACTTACAACCTTATTGGTGCTCACGCCCAACTCCTGAGCCACTTCCAGCAAGGTTGTGTTTACCCAGCTGCTGCCATTCTCAGAATAGAGTACATTGATGCCCTGAGGAACTACGAGATTATCAAAGTTTTTATACTTACCAGCTACGGTCGCAAAATAATACATTTTGGCACCAATAACCTTTGTAGGCACAGTGTCAAGACTAGCCACGCCCATATACGTAGCACCTCTTACGAGCTTAAACTTTTCTATGATATTTGTTATCAACTCGTCCCAATAGCTATCCCTCTCGGCATTTACACACCAAGTTCCTCTGTCTGCATTCCAGTAATGAGCCCAACCATCTATCACCACAAAGTCACCGGCCACACCACCAGTAGGAAACTTTCGGTTCACCTCATAGATGCTGCCATATTCTCCCTTGTAATGAGGATCTTCTTTATTAATATCGTTAGCCATAAAATATTATATTTGAGATAATTGGTTATACTTTTCTGCCAAATCGCTTTCCTTCTTACTTACCAGGAAGATGCTGATGGCACGATAGATAAGATATTTCTTGCATTCATCTGTAAGGGAAAGGATAATCTTCTGGTCGGTCACTTCGTTTTCATGCCCAGTATCAGTAGAAAACACATCCTCTAACTTTTGATAAGGGATATACGTGAACAGTTCAACCTCATGATCATATACAGCTCCAACAGGTGCATGGTTGGCATCATACCTTCCGGCAGTCCAGTACATCAGCACTCGCTTTCCTGTAGTTGGCGATGTGGTAATCATGCCCTTTGGTTTCTGGGGTGTTCCCCTGGTCCACCGGGAAGCTTGCATCTGAGCCTCCTTGCTGCCTGGTTCCATCAGCATCGTTAGCGTGCTTTGCCAACTTTTTAGTTTCAGTTCTACCAGTCTCAGCCAATCGTCAGGAATTGTCAGGCATCCATGACCATCTGTAAACTGTGTTTGGATGGCATCATAATCTTGATTGCCACTATCATTCAGCGAAACTTCCACCCTTTTGGGGAGAATCATTTGCGCTGGTGCTTGCAGCAGAATCTGTTGTCCTGCCGTTTCAATGGCTTGCTTCATTTCCGTGTCCGAATCATCCGTAATGATGTCATTCACCTCATCATGGATCACTTCGTCCATAGCTATGCGCATTTCCTTCACAAGGTCACTCATAAGAACTTCCATAAGCAAGAAACCTATTAACTAAAAATTATAAACTAAAACTCAATCACCACACCCAGCTCTTTAGCCTTCTTCTTCACACTCTCAGGTGATTTCAGTTTCCTTACATCCACCTTATAGGTCTTCTGGAGATAGTTCTTGGCCTTGGTGATATTCTCGAAATGAAGGGCATTCTCGTCCTTCACCTGCTCTTCTTTTTGATGTTGAATCTGCTCCTCTTCCGGCTGGCTCTCATCAATGATACGGCCTGCCTTCGTAAGAGGATGTTTCCTGATGCATTCTGCCACCTGCTTGTTATCCGTAATGTACGAATAGGCATCGTTGCCGCACCGCTCAAACTCAATGTTCTTGATCAGGCCGCTCGGCAGAGTCACCACAAAAATGAGCATACTCTTAGCTACAAATCTATACATATCTATTTGTGTTTATGGTGAAGGGATAGCGAGGCTGCATTAGCCTCAACTATCCCCAAGATTGATATATGTAGAAAACTATCAGTTTCCTATACGATGATTACGCTGCCTCCAAAATCTCCTCATCTGTCACGCCATCACCAGTGAAGACTGGTCGTGCTACACGCGCATGAGCATCGGGGAAGGTCAGTACCCAGCAGCTATACTCCTCCATCACAACACCTGCTGTGTTACGAATCAAGAGATCCTTAGCGTTAAACTCATTTCTGGTCCATGTGCCGAATACATACTTATCCAGATAACGAGCATCCAGGCAGAAAGCTCTACCATCCATACCCCAGGTGTTAAAAGCATCGTGACGATAAATCAGAATCTTAGTACCCATACTCTCGAACTTCTCGAAGTCAAGTTTCCAACCCTGATAATCCTTTTCTGTCTGGGTAATGATACGTTTATTAGAACGAAGGTTAGCAAATGCCTGATAAATCAAGTTGTCAACGAAGAGAAGTTTCGTACGGCTGGAGTTACCTGCACCCTTCAACATAGCAGCAATAAACTGAGTCAATTCTTTCTCGCTGATTACATACTCGTATACCTGCTTCACAACCTCAGTTGTACCATCATCAGAGTTCGTAACCTTTACCTTCGTTGTTACAGGAACAAGATCGCCTTTATCGTTCCTTTGCATCTTTGGCTCCCAGTGACCTATCTGCAAATCCTTTCCAGCTTCCCAGAAGATGCCGCCCATAGTGTATACCATACCGACATCCTTTCCACCATTCGACTGAGAGCGATAGCCAAAGAGACCACTCAACTCCTGGCCCTGACGCATATCGTCCATCGCCATTTTCTCCTGTCTGGTGAAGTCCCACTGAACCTGGGTCTTCATCATACGGTCAATAAGAGATTCCTCTACCTGCATGATGAATCGCTGGCAATACTGGAAGCTCTTGTCAGGCATAGAATAGTAACTACCTGTTTCAACCTCCTTTTCTCCAGCGGCTCTACCAAGTCGCATTACTACTGTTCCAATGGCAATATCCTCAGGAATGTCTCTGTTACCACGTGATGCATTTTTTTTGCCATTCAGTGCATAACAGGTTGGATTACCATCGTTGTCAACAGACGTAACTCGCAACTGCAGAGGAATCATCTTGCTTCTGTCGGTACCATTATCATCAAAACCCAACATGTCGTTAACCATAATAATGTCACCAATACCAAACACAGTAGGATTTTCTACCTTAAATGTCACTGAGCCACCATTTGTAGTTTTAGCAAGTTTCTCAGTTAGTTTGGTTTTGATTGGTCGCTGACCGATGGAATAATACTCAATGCGGTTGCTGTCAACAGGAGTCATTCGTTTCGAAGCTCGAAGAATCTGATCGATAGGGCAACTCTCCAATTTCATTTCTACCACGGTTGGGTTAACATGTGCTACATAGTAGTCCCAATTTCCCATTTTTTCCTGCTGCTCCTGACTAGCAGCTGCCCATTTAGGACCAGTACCACCAACACCAGGACCATCTGTAGGACCAGTTGGGCCACCACCACCTTCACCAGGTGGAACAGCAGGAGGATTTTCTGCCATCGCATAAGAGCTTCCACCACTAAGGATCATGACGAGCATCGCCATCATGAAACCAAACCATTTCTTAAACTGTTTCATAATCGATACATTTAAAATTATTAATTATAAATTTCTAATTCTACATTCCAATCATCTTGCTGTACACCTGTTCTGTACGGCTCTTTTCCTTTGGTAGAGAAGGTGCTCCACCGCCTCCATCGATGTTGATGTTCTTCTTGCCGCCTTGCTTGCCATCATGCAGTTGTTTCTGCTGGTCAATCTTCTCGTTCTTGCCACGCTTGTAGCCTCGCTCTTCTGCATCAGCCACAGCCTTGTCGAAGTCCTTGATCTGGAAGAGGCGCAAGAAGTCTTCCTTTTTCAAGCCATAACGAGCTGCACGCCATACGAAGCCATCATCATCGTGATCCTCGCCATCATCGCTACGCTTGTAAAGCCATTCTATCAAATCGGTAATCGCCTCAGGCTTCAATTTCGCTTCTTTAATAGCAGCGTCAAGTTCGGAATCTTCCAGCTCCATATTGGCAGCAAGTTGCTCATTGTCCTTTGCTAGTTTCTCGCTGGCTTCAAGTTTCTCTTTTTCACTAGCCTTCAAACGAGCCTTAGCCTTCTCGTCACCATTGATGGCATCAATATAGTCCTGACCCATTTCATCAATAATGAAATCGATAAAATTGAAGTCGCTGCCATCGGCATTTTTCTTGGTCATAAGACCTGTCACCAGACTTGGAGCATGAGGGTTGTCCTGCAACATTTTGTTGAAGTCATCCATTTTCTGCTTATTCTGGTCATACTGGTCGTAATCGGTCGAAAGTTGACCATAAACAGCCTCATCATCGTCCATATTCAAGTCCGGATAACGCTGAGCAAGACGCTCCCTAAAAGAATCTCGCTTTGACTTAACTTTCTGATTATCAATAGTTTCCTTTGCCATAAATATTCATTTTTAATTTTTGTGTGCTAAATTAAGGAAAATTTCGCATAACCTTGTGTTAAGTTCTGCATCTTGATGAATTAATTTTGTTGGTATGAAACATCTAAATTCCATATCCGAAATTTACCTTAAAAGAGACCAAGAAATGTATCTGCTCTTTCGCAAGGCCAAGAGGATGGTAGAATATCCTACCACCATGGCTAAGATATGCGATTACATCGCCAAGATGCCTGCCTCTTGCTATTATCTTGCCGATAGCACAGCCTATCGGTATGTATGTAAACGCATCAAGGGGGATAAGCCTAAATTCGGCAAATACCAAGCCATGAAAGAAAAACTCTTTGAAGATTTCTATCAGGATTTCTTGCGTCTCCGGCAAATGGATCAATACAAGGAGTACAATACCAAAAATCTTGTGTATGTATGTCTGAATCTTCCTGCGCCCAATTTGGGTATGGCTCCACGCTACATACAGATGAAAATAAACAATTATTTCCGCAATAAGAAAACATCATTCATAACTCGATAAATCACTTCCATTATGCGTACATTATATATTACACTTCTCATCATCCTCCTGATGGCTTTCATCATTCCGCTTCATGCCTCGCTGGCTGTGTCTCCATCATCGCCATTATACACGCATTTCGCCTATATGTTTGGTCATGCCAACTTTATACACTGGGGTATCAACGGCTGGTGCATATTGATGGTTCATCATCAGTTCCGCTTCCATCGCCTACTGGCTGCCTGGCTCTGCTCCGTGTTGTTGTCGTTCATATACTATCCGGCATTACCTGTATTGGGTGCATCCGTATTGATTTCATTTTTTATGGGATTCTCTGCGCAATGGTATTATCGGTATCACCGCATCTACTTCTGGCAGATGATGCTCGGTATGGCTATAGGTTTCCTTCTCCCTTACATAGCTGGTATCTTCCACATAGTCCTATTCTGTTTAGGTTTCATTTATGCCAAGGCAGAGAGATTTATCCGACATGCCAACACACTTAACATTTAACATTCAACACTTAAAATTATTATATCATATATAACGAATGCCAGTAGCAAAATCCTCCTTAAAGGTTCGACCTCAGCAGCAGATTTCTGATAAGAAGCTCAAAGAGATACTTGCAGAAGATAAGAGAAGACTCAAAAGTCTCCTCGCTAGTTATCGTCCCATTACTGGAGAGAATGCCCCTGGACTTCGATTCGAATGCGTCATCACAGATTTTCTGAATGGAAAGAAACTCTGGCTCCCGGTGGAAATGTTGAAGGAAAAGAAGTTCTGCGCCATCATCAAATGTGGCTCTATAGAGGCCTTTTGCGATAAGTACATGCCAGACTTCGACCAAGAGAAGGCTCGCGATGCTGTCTTCCGCTATCTCATACGCCTGCGCTGTAAGCACGATTTCTATTTCTTCGCCTATGCCTATGCCCGAATCAAGAATAAGGATGGTGGTGAGGATATACCTTTTCTCCTCAATCATGGACAGATTGGTCTCGTAAAGGATTTTGAAAGACAACGCCTTCATGGAGATTTAGGCTCTATCCTGATCATTCTCCTTAAATGTCGCCAGTGGGGTGGATCTACTGCTACAGATGTATATATGGGATGGATTCAGATATTCTGGATGACAAACTGGAATAGTAACATCATTGGTCACCAGTCATCATCTGCCACCCAGGTGTTCGATATGTACGAGAAATTGATGAATGCCATTCCTACATGGCTGTTCTATGATATTGGAATACCTTTTAAAGAGGATCCTCGCAAACTCAAAACATCAAGCACACAGAATAACATCAAGTATCTCATACCACGCGATTGCAAGATACAGACTGGTTCCGCTCGTAACCCAGAATCATGCCGTTCTGCCGATGCAGCCATGGCACATATCACAGAGGAAGCCTTCTTCCCGAATACTACCGAGTGGACTCCTCAGAAGGTTATCAACGCAGCAGTTTCTTCTATCCGTGTCACCGTGCCATTAACATTCATCGTCCGAGAGTCAACACCAAACGGACGTGAGAATGAGTTCCATGATGAATGGGTTCGTGCCAACTCTTTCGATAAGGATGGAAAACGCCTCTCTATCTATACTCCATACTTCGTGCCATGGTTCGATATTGAGAAGTATATCCTTCCTTTCAAGACAGAGCAAGAGAAAATAGACTTTGTTATCTGGTTATACAAGAATCGTGAAGATGAGCAATATCATGGCTCTTACTTCTGGTGGCTTTGGGAAATCAAGGGTGCTACGCTCGAAGGAATCCATTGGTATGTGAACGAGTGCAAGAAGTATAATGATTTAGACGGTATGCGTCAGGAATACCCTTCTGATGATGTAGAGGCCTTCCTATTCTCAGGTACTACAGTCTTCGACCCATACAAGTTGAAGGAGATGGAAGAGGACTGCAAGGGTATCGAGCCTATCATGGTTGGTGACATTGAAGGTGACTCTTATGATGCTGCCGATGATGCTTGCATGGACAACATCCGCTTCATAGAACGTTCAGGTGGACCATTGAAGGTGTGGGCTGGACCAGACAACTCTGAGATTGTCAGACATCGGTATATTGTAGCCTGCGATATTGGTGGTTCTCATAAAACCTCCGACTTCTCAGATATTGTAGTCCTTGACCGCTATGATGAAATCTATGGTGGTGTACCGGAAATCGTAGCTGAATGGCATGGTCACTGCGATGCCGATCAGTTGGCTATGCGCTGTGCCCAGATTGCCCATTTCTATAATGATGCTTATCTGGTCATTGAGAACAATACCGCCTACTCGCGCATGAACAATACTGAGGGTAATCAGTCAGAGCTGTTCTTCCCTATCCTGCTGCCTCTATACAATAACCTCTATAGCGCATCACAGTCCAAACTGAAAAAGGTGAAGAATATCGAAATGAAATGGGGATTCAATACCAACAAGGCAACCAAGGTGGCAGTAGTGAAGACCATGGCCCGCATCATCCGTGATGGTGGCTATATGGAGCGAGAACTTGCGGCAATAGACGAATGTACCTACTTCCTCTATTACAAGCAGAACGATTGTTATGCAGCCGTAGCCGGAAAGCATGATGACCGTGTCATGGCGCGAGCCATTGCCCTCTACGTGGAAAAGGATATGCCAGCACCGGAAATCGTTCCATTCCGTTCAAAGGCAGAGATAGAACGTGAACGCCTCCGCAACCGCCCACCAGTAGTAGCTGATTTGGCCGGAATAGGTGGTGGCAGCTAACCTCTATCTATACAGCTGCAAAATCCGTCCCCTGTATAGTCACCATTCCAAGCGATTCTATCGCCTGTTCATATAAGTTAATAATTAAAAGTAAAAAGAAAAATGAAACAAAGTTATTCAAGCTTGCTGCGTAAGATGCTCATAGCCATCTACCAGCCTATCGTCACTCGTATCGAACTCTTCCGTGCCACACGCATGTGGCAAAAAGGAGTCAAGGCAACCATTGCCAAGTATAAAGAATGTGGTGCGCCTCGCTTCTACATGCTCTACGACCAGTCGCATAAAGATTTTGCGATCATGACCTACGATCCTAACAGAAAGAATATGCTCGCATATCGAAGATTAGTCCAGATGGGCAAGTGGAAGGCAACACGCTACTTCAAGAACGTAGAAGACATCAAGACTGCCTCCTACTACTACACTCCTTCCAAGTGGGGAGCCATCGGCTGCGATGCCGACAACAAGGTTAGAGCAAAGAAGTTGAAACAATGGCAAGAATACTACATGTACCGAGTTTCTACCCCAATGTTTAAGTTACGCATATACAAGAAGAAACATGGTATTGACTAAACAAAAAGAAGAGGAGACCATCACGGCTTCCTCTTCACAATCAAATAAAAAACTAATAAACCTAAAAAATAAAATAATCTAATCTAAGAACTTCTTTTCTACATAGCTGCCGAAGGAAGAGCTGCCAAATCATTTGCTCCATCACTGGAATCCTTCAGGTGCGTATCTGGTGCTGCAGTCTGCTGTCCTCCGTCAGAAGGAATCTGCCCATTGGCAGCTTGCTGTGCCTGAAGAGCTTCTAGTTTTTCCAATTGCTCCTTGAAGTATTTCCTCATTCTTCCTGTACCAGGGAAGTTAGCTACCGTAAGCATCGTATATGGATCCATCTTGCCGCTCACCATCATCTGCCAAGCCATATCATTGTTGGCAGCTCTGATAAGTGGACTGTATGCATCCAAGTCGATAGAAACATCTAGATCCATATCCCTCATGGTCTCTGAATTGAAGTGAATTTCAAATTCATCACCTGTCAGTTTCACGCTGTCAGCATCGGTACAAAATTCCTGTATAAGGTAAAGTTTTTTCTTGGCCACACGTACCTTAAAGTTGTTGAAACTCTCAACAAAGTCCTGTATGGTGGTAGATGATGATTCTCTTTCCAACTGATATTGCTTACCGCTGGTATTCCGGTGCTGTCCTTGAAGAGCACCCTGCACACCACTTCCCTCGCTTGCCATCGTCTTGGCAAAGTTCACCATGAAGTCAACACCTGCCGGAATACTCTTGTTGACCAGTGTCTGCGGTGGTTTACCTCCATTCTTCGAGTTCCACAAGATAATACTATCTGTTTTGGTATAGTTCACCTGCATTTCATCGATGCTCTGTTTCTCGCTCAATGCGTTCTCGTCAACAAGCATCGTTCCCTTGGCACCATTCGCTACAATGAAGTTGATCATCATCATATAATGGTTCAAGGTGCGCTGGTTGTTTTCGGCTCGCATCGTAAAACTTCTTACCTCGCCATTCAAGCATGGATAGGCAACGAATGTGTATGGATGGATAGAGGTTCTGAATCCGTCCCTGAGTACATAGTATGGTGATTCCCTGGCATCCAGCAGATAGCCATTCGGTGTGATATATCTTCTGAACCAGTAGGTTTCAGCCTCATCCTTAATTTCGATGGTCTTAAGTTCAGAAGGGTCCACATAGTAGATAGGATCACCGTTCTCATCGAGCACAGGTAGGCCATTCTCATCTTTCATGATGTTTGATTCCTCTATCTTGCGCTTCTTTTCCTCATAGAAGGCTCGCTGGTCAGGAGAAGCATAGCCGCAATCTCCACTCTCCCAGTCATGCACCCAGATGGCTGGTCTGGTTTCTTTTGTCCAGATTTCCAATACCCGGTACTTGCCTACTACTGAAGAATGGGTGAAATCATCTATTCCGGCATACTGGGCTTCACCAGTCGGGTGATAAGTCTGTTCGGGCGCAAAATGGTGCTGCGTCTGTAGATAGATCTCACTGAGTTTATTAGCCTCTTCCTTGCTTCCATTTGTAAAGGTAGCAATAATCTCTCGCCAAGTCAAATCATGAGCCTCAGCAATAAATTCCACATCGCTCAGGTCATACTTAAAGAAAGGTGGTAAAGATAGCTTAAAGATGTCTACAGAATAGTCAAAGATGCCATTCTTGCCATCCTTTCTGCCATAATAGGTTTTCATGCCCACAAAGGCGAAAACACAGAAGGCATAGAACATCCTTGCATCCAGCTCCTGTCTGTCGTTCAAGTTGTCGTTCTGACGAAGATACTCATTGAAGAAACTGATATAGTCCTCCTCGTTGGGGTCTACGGCACTGCAAGAGGCTGTACTGCGTTGCTGGCGCACAAGTCCTACGAGAGAAAGCAGCTTGTCGCCTATCACGTCATATTCCAGGATAGGCATACCCTTCATTTCCATATACTGACGGATGCTTATCTTCCTACCGTTCCATTCTATCAGCTCTTCCAGCTGTCTGCCCATCACGAAGTCCTGCGCTCGCTTCCACTTCTTTCTCAGCTCTGCGCCATCATAGAAGTATTGGCAAGCCCATTCTATCAGCCGAAGGTTGCTGTCTGTCTGGGCAAACCGCTCCCGGCTCACTCCCTCCAGAGAGTCAGGTCCAGGTTCGGCATAGTTCGAAATATCATTAATAACACGATTATCTGGCATAATTCTTAATTTTTCGTCAAAAATACCGCCTTTTTGCCGATTCTTAGTGATAAGTTGCGCAACTTAACATTACTTTTTCATATTTTCTCCTTATTTTTGTTCCGCATTTCAATTTAAAACGTTTTAAATCATGGGTAAATCAATCAATGTACATGAAGCCTGCGTCATTACTAAAGATGATAAAGGCAACCTCTCCATGGTAGGCAAGGCGAAAGAAGCCCTCACCACATTGAAGAAAAATAAGGTTTCCGTCTGCATTCTTCTCTGCGACAACAAGAAGGAGGATGTGGAGAAGTTCCTTAACGACAATAACGTGCCTTTCGCCTCTCTCAGTACCAAGGAGGAGACCGATAAGGATGGCAACACCAAGCATGTTGACCCACCAAAGGCAGATGTCACCATCATGCCAAGTTCCAAGGTCATCACTCTTCGAGACGATTGGCAGTGGTGTTTGGATGATATTGCCAGACGCCTTTGGGGAAAGGAAAAGAAGGAGAATCCGAAGAGTGAGCAGCAGCGCATGGATGACAGCATGGCTGATTACATACGCTGGGCAACACCAAAAAATGAAACAGATAAAGCATCTGGTACTTCTCTCGGATAACATCGCTCCAACATTTTCAATTTTCAAAATACGATTTTTATCTTTTTGTTAAAAATAAAATTTATTTGGAATTTAGAATTTTACGACTATCAAAAAGGGACTCGCTGTGAAGCAAGTCCCTTTTTCTGTTTGTAGAAATATAGAACATTTCCTAAAGTGAAGTAGCCCGAAGGCTACTCCATTCCGTTCAGCTTTTCAAGCAGCTCCTTTCTGGTATTCCGAATCTCTACCAGTTTGGCAGCATCGTTTGTACCATCCATTTGCTTCTTAGCCTTATTCATCTTCCTTCTTGCAGCAGAGATAACCTTTCTAGCCGCAAACAGTCGCTTGTTGGTCTTGCTGTTCTTGAAGGCATTTGCCTTCGCCTTGTCAACATCCTTCAAGCGCTGATACTCCTGATAAGTCTCCATGGTTCCGTTCCAGACGTTCTGTATTCTCCAGTCCTCCGTCACGTCCTCAGCCTTAGCCTTCATCAGGTACTTGCTTTCAGCCTTCTCCATTTCCTTCAAATCTTCATCACCATTCAGATAGCCCTGCACCATGTCCAGAGCCTCCTTCTGGGTGAAAGCCTTGTACTCACTCTGAGAGAGGAATTTCTTCATCTTCTGGCGCATCTTCTTCTTTTCCGTGATACTCTTGGCAGCATCAAAGCGTTTACTAGCCTCCTGTAAGGAAGTCACTCCATCGCTCATTTCTGCACTCTCCAGTGCCTTCACACTGCCGATGGCAGCCTTAATCTGAGCCTCAGCATCAATACCGTTGCGTTGGCAGCTCTGATAAGTCATCACCACGCCCTCCATGTCACCGCTAAGGATAAAGTCCTTGAAGTAACTCTGAGCCTTCCATGGAGAGAATCCCTTCGATGATGGGAAGAAGAAATCCACAGCCTTGAACTCCTTATTCTCCTGGCTCGGAATCAGGAAAGGGAAAGCATACAGAGCATTCTTGTGAAGAAGTCCAATGGTTTTACCCAAAGACTCATTTCCTACAAGTTTTCCATATTTGCGCTGCAACTCCTTATCAGAATGGCTAGCCCTATAAGGACTTAGATAATTATAATCATCCAATCCCATTCTTATTAACGGATTTGCCTTGCCTACCAATCTGTTCACAAATGGAGCAGGAATTTCAAATTCACCCTTTTCGTTAAAGAAGTACTCAGGTATCTCACGGAACTGCTTGCCATGTCGGATATACATTTCCGTACCATCCGCATATCTGCCAAGGAAGATCTTACTCTGCTGACCAAGGCTATTGCCTCTCATCAGATAGTCATACCACTTCATACCATCAGGATAAGCCAATTCGTAAGGACTACGATAACTAGGATTGGTCTTTCTTATCTCCTCAGCTTTCTTGCGCTCCTTTTCCTCGTCCAAGGCACGGAAAGCAGCACTAATACCGTTGGCGATACCCTCATAGAATACCATGAAACCCAAACCATAACAGAGAAGAGCAGATTTCTGTCTAGAGAATCGTCCCCAATCTTCAGGAGTCAACTCACCTTTCCCTCTAGCTGCTGCCCACAAATGCTTGTAATACTCCTTGAAGTTTTCAAAGGTCGCTTCGTTCCATACAGAGCCAAATCCAGTTAGTGCCAGGAAGTGGCGAGTAGTAGAAGCATTCCAGTCTGGTGATAGAAGAAATCTACCAGCAATTCTTAACTTTTTCTTGCTTACGCCGAGTATATCCCAATGCTGACCGCCAAACATATCATTCACAAACTGACCGTCCTCATCCAGTGCTTTGCTCAGTTGCTCGTCCGTCCAACCATATTTCTTGGCACGCTCCATGGTCTTGTCAGCCCTCAACCGATAGGTGGCAAGTTTCAGTCCGTCATGCAGGAAATCCCACAAGGCTCTATCCATGCCCTTGTTGATGAGCGAAAGCAATTGTGAAGCAATCTTGAATGGGAGAGAAACTGTAGCTCCAGCCTTTGATACAAAATTGCCATTTTCCAATTTTTCTTGTATTTTTCCCAAAGTATCACGGAAGTTGTCAAACATATTCTGCACGTCCGCTGCTGCATAGTCATTAGTAGCTCCAAATTTTACCCCATGAGTAGCAGCCTCTTGGAAGTCCTGCGGATTGGCAAAGCAAGGCAACTGATGATCCTTCAGTGTATCTGCAAAGATGTACTTCATAAAGTAGGCAAGAGCCTTCTTAGGTCCATACTCAATCAAATTCTGCACCATATAAACCTCGGTCAATGCTCCTGCATGGAAACCACTGAAGCCAAGTTCTAACTTTTTCAAGGTTGAAGCCAACCTATCAAGCCACTTCCAGAAACGCGAAGACTGATAAGTCTCGAATACTACACCGAATCGGTCACCAGCACTAGCCTCGCTATAAAGCACATACTCATTGCCTGTGATAGGATTCTTCACCTTTATATCATTTGGTGATTCATTATATACCCATACAGGACCCACACCCGGAATCTCAAAGTACTGATACTGCTCCAGGTTAAATGGTGGCGTAGAAGAAAGCAGTGGGTCGGAAGAAATAATCTCTCCGTCCTCATTCCGCTTTATCACGTTCAATCCGCTCAACTCATGCAGCATAGTCTTGTTTACCCAAGCCTCAATATTACTTCTGCTGTAGTAAGCCATCATTTTCGTGATGTCAGTAGTCTTAGGCACAAGTCCTACGCTGATACCCTCCATCAGAGTACTGATGGTTCTCGGCTTCTCATTAGGGCTCTTCGTGCGCTGTCTGTTCTCCACATACATCGCATAAGCCTGCTTGTCGCTCTTCTCTTTATCCCAGATATGGTTTACATAGTCGGCATTATATCCGGTGTCCTCTCTTAAGGTGTGATTATCCCTCAACCAGTCGTAGGTATAGTTATACCAGTCACGGATGGAGTCAATGGCTGATTTCATTTCAGGAGAGAGATTCTTGTAATCGATGCCCTTCGGCACAATCTGCTGCTTCACCAGTGACAATACATGCTCACTCAGAATATCTGAACCATCAATAGGCACAAAACCTTCCTCGCCCTGATGGTTAGCGTTGATCACCTGTGCCATCTTGCTGGCCACCTCACCCACAGCCTGCGGATCATCATATACCTCCACTTCCTTGCCATCTTTCAGTTCGGTATGCCTCTTTCCAGTCTGAGCAATCAAGTCTGCCACGAAAGGCTGGATAGCCTCTACATCAGTTGGCTGGATATGGATATGTCCCTTGTCAAAAGCACCAGTGGCATTCAAATCATGCGCCAGGTCACGCAAACGTCTTGGAGCCTCTATTATATAAGGTATAGCCTCAGCCAGCTTTTCTGCCCGGTTCGGCTTGCCTTGGTAGTCAGAGAGCAACTTATCAAAGGCACCGCTATCAGCCATTTTCTCTATTCTGTTCTTCACATCATTGATATAGATAGCATCATCAGCACTAGCCTCCTCCATATTCTTTCTACGATGGATAACCGCATGCTTCACGGTCTTTGCTGCACCTTCCTTGCTCACGTCCGTACTGGTCACCTCGGCCAAGTCCTGCATCACCTGCTGCTCCAGTGCATCAGCCTTCGGATTGGTCTCTGCAGGGTAAATCTTACCCTCATACAAGTCCAGATCGGCTTGCTGCTGCTCCAGTAGATCATGTTTGGCCAGCCAGTCCTCATACTTTCGTTTCACCTCCTCCTGCTTCTTCTTTTCGAAAGCAAACATATCAGGCATAGGGTCTTCCTGGTCCTTCATGGCTGCCTGCCATTTCTCATATTCATGAATACGATTCATGTAGGCATCATCCTCTTCATTTTCCATTCGGATAGGCATACCAGTAGGTTCCTCGCCAACAAGGTGGTGGCTGTCACGCCAGTCCTTATTAAGCTGTGCCCATTCCTTCTTACCAGCCTCATCCTTGTCGAAGTCATAGAACATAGGAGGCTCAGGGTCATTCTCATCCTCACGTGCATTCTTCCACTTGCGCCACTCCTGTACACGTTTTATATACTGAATCGTGCTTTCACCCTTCTTCCTTTGTGGTTTACCCTTACCAGGACCATTAGATAGCGCATCCTTGATTTCAGCATTGCTAGCCTGCTTCATCATGGCTTCCTGCTTCTCCTTAGGCATATTGTCCCATACATGGAGAGCCTTGCCAGCCTTCATCAGGTAGTATCTCAAATCCTTGTCATTGAGAAGTCCCGGCACACGAATACCCAGCTTCTTCAATACCTTGATAAGATAATGCTTAATCTTGGTCCAAAGAGAAAAGTCCTCAGCAGTTTTAGGACCATCCTCAGCCAGTCGAGCGATATACTCCTGCGTTCCAATATTCATGCGGTCAGGGTTCTTCCAGTCCGGATCATACTCATTTGCAATCTCCAGAATCTTGCCGCGAGTGCTTGCTGCGACAGAATTATAAACGAAATTAGCGAATTTTCTCACCTCATCTTCGCCACCCAGCAGCACTTCCATACCCTCATGGCCTATCTTCTCATGGAAGACGGTTCTCTGCGCCTCATTCGCATCAGCACAGTTAGGCAGATAAACATGCACCGTGTGCGTAGTAGGGTCATACCATCCCTTGGCACCCAGCTCTATAGCAACACGATATTCTTCCGGCACATCTGCGCTGGAAGTATAGGTCACAGCCTCAGCACCACCCAATACATTTGCCACATTTTTCACCTTGTCTGCAGAATTTTTCATCTCCTGCGACTCAAAGGTACGTATGGATGGCATCGACAATCGCAAAGGATTCTTGTGGTTTGGTATGTAGGTATGCTGTATCATGGTATCAAAGAAATGCAAGTCTCCATTTTCGTCCTTGATAACATTCCTTGGCTCAGCATCCCACAAGTCAAACTCACCATTCGTCCAGCCCAAATCCACTTCATCGGCACTAATCTGAATCATATCCAGCTTAAAGCCATGGTCAGTTAGATACTGTGTGATTTCCTCTCTTGTTGGAGTTGTACCCTTCAAGTATGGCTGTTCCATCACGATACAGAAATCGCCTTTCTCATCATAGGCAAACCCGATTGGGGTATATTTGTCCTTTGGCTGGAACTGGTTATGCGCATTCACACGGTCAATAAACTCATTGATACGGAACAAATTATCCGTCAAGCCGAAGTCGTTGAACTTGATAACCTTTGTAGGGTCATACTTTGCACGATAAACATAGTTCTCCTGTCCGTGACCTACGAAAATCCCCTTGACCTCTTCGAGGTCTTTTTCCGTAAGGAGCGAAGATAGTTCTTCCGCTCTTCTTCTGACATATCCAAGAGCGGATCTACGATTCCAAGTTGTGCGTTGTTCCTTCGTTGTTGCTCCAAGACTTCTTTGTCTGTCAGAGGCTGCTGCGCCCAACGTTTCATTAACTCTTCTTTGCGCCTGTTCTCGGCTTCCAATTCTTCTGGTGATAACATTTTTATTTGGATTTTTGTTTATACTATCACCATTTCCTTCAGCAACATCCGTGCCATTGTCGCCAAGAGAGAACTTCAAGATGCTTCGATACCCTTTTTCTCTATGATTCTTACCATACACCTTGGAATAATGCACACCATCATTCTCGCCTCCTACAATTCTTCCTCTGTTATCGGTCTCCACAAACGGCACACCTCGTTTCTCTAACTCTTTTCTCAGACTTGGAGTAACCACATTCGAAGGCATAGTGATATTCTTGCCCTTGAACATATCATTGACGATAACATCAGCCACCTCGCTGTCAGGCACAATACGCACAGGCTTATCCCAACGAGAAAGCACCACCTTGCGCTTGCCTGTCAGCTGTCCTTGGATGATACCAGCCTTCCACTCTACTTCGCCCACGGCATCCTTGGCTTTATCAGCCTTGTAGCCACTGGTCAGCTCGCTCTTTGGCACCTCAACCTCTACGGTTACGATATTAGGGCGATTCTGAGCCTCGCTAAACTGGTCATTCAGTGGAGTGCGAGAAGTATGAAGGTAAGGATTGTAAGCTGCCTTAAGCGACTTACCATTGCCCTTGTTAAGAGTAAACATACCCTTATCATCAGCAAGCTCTGGTCGCTCGTCAGCCTGTTCCCACTTACCGAGTTCGATAGGTTCCACAAACTTGCCCTTCACCTTTGCAGCCATCGGTGGATAGAGTTTTCCATCCTCGCCTACCTGCATGGCACGATAAACCTTCACCGTATCTTCCTTATCCAGCTTCTTGATGGTCTCAGGGTCTTTCACGATGCTATAGCTAGCATCATTCCCATTCATCACAATCTGCTCGTCACGGTTCACGTCCTCAGTCTCCTCAGCTAATGAGTTTCTGCGCTCCTCATCAGTCATACCCAATCGATTCTGCACATTTCTCGATTCTACCTCACCTGCCAATTTTAGGTATTCTTTGTAAGAATCAAAGTCAGAGCGTGTACTTTCATTCAGACGGAAACGTTTGATGGCATCATCCATATTTCTATCTGCATAGCCACGTGCAAAGTAATTGAAACCCTTAATACGTGTTTCTTTATCAGGAAGTTCATCAGACATATCTAAATCCTTATATTCCTCAACAAGGGCTTTTTCTACCTCCGATTGATTATACTCACCTCCCATTTCCTTGGCCTTTTCTTCCAATTCATGAGCATAAGCACGTGCCTTCCACTCGTCTTGCGCTGCCTTAAATTCTTTTTCCATTTGTTCAGGTGATCCACCTTTGGCAAAACCCTCTATATACTGGATAGCATGCTGAATCTCGTGATTCAAAAGACTATTCATATATTTCAGTTCGTCAGCATGAATGGTAATGGTGTTGGTCTTTGCATTATATACACCATTTGAAGGCATATCATTCATAAAGTCATCCGTATCAATACGCACATCCTTCAACTGAGGATAAGCCTCAAAGAGTCCAGGCGCATCAATGACATCAGCAAGTTTACCATCATTCCAAAGCATAAAATCATCAAAACGCTTAACAATATGCCCACCGCCAATATCCTTCATATCCTTGATCTTGGCATCCGGCATTTCATATCTCCACTTGCCATCAGCACCACGTTCCCATCCGGTAGCCAGTTTGATAGCCTTGGCATCCTTCTTGCCTCGCTCCATCTCCTCTGCCACCTTCAAGTTATCCATGCGATAGGTCTTTTCCTCAGCCTTGTCAGCCTCTGCAGCACCCTTCTCACCACCAAACATAAAGCGAATATCGCTCTTGCGAGAATTGAAACGCTTAGAAGGAGGAATAACGTCACCCTCATCATCATAGGTAACAAGGTCGTTCAACTTTCTATTATTCTTGGCATTCTTGTATTTATACGCCTTGCCATCATCAAAGCCAAACTCGTTTGCGTCATTACCGTCCCACCACAGTTGAGTAGCCGGAACTTCGTCTTCAATGATACGATATTTGCCTTCCAGTCGGTTCGTTCCATGCATTTCTGCATATTTCTTAGAAGGAGTAACCCAGTCGCCATTACGCAACTTACCTTCCTTTACCGAAGTAGGAACAGCACGATAAACCTTTACCTTAACATCCTTCTCGCCATTCTTAATGGCATCAATAGCCGTATTGATAGCTTTCACTGATTCCAATCCATGAGGAGTGTTCTGAGAATAACGCTCAGGGTGAGAGAAGTAATCATCCGGCTGAGGAGTATAACCCAAAGCCATATCCTCCAGGTTCACATCCGAGCCACTGGATTCCCAATCGTCACGTCTCGCCTTGTCGCTTTCATATCCAGGGTTTCCCGGTGCAGCCCACGCGCCTACACCTTGGTATGCGCTTTCGGTATCATCATAGCCCTTGCGTCTGGCAGCCTCATCAAGCATTTCCCTGGCAGTAGCATCATCCCCCTTGGCAAGAGCATCCATATACTGCTTGTCAAGTTGATCATCAGGAATCAAAGAAAGTTCCTCCAAGTGCTTTTGTCGCTTGGCTTCCTCTTCTTCTGCTCTCTTTCTTGCAGCTTCCATGGCGTTACGCTGCGCCTCCACCTGCTTCACGCGCTCCTCTATCATGGCATCAACGTCACCAAAGTTCTCCTTCAAGGCTTCATTTACAGGCTTGGTGTACTTAAGAAGTTCCTTGAAAGAGGAAATCTTATCTTCATTTGCCTGCAACAAATGGCGTTTGATATTGGCTCTTGCACGTGCAGCCTCAGCTGTAGAACCCTTCTTAACAGCATTGGCATACATCGCCACATCAGCCTCATCAACCCCAAACTGCTGAGAAACAGCCTTTATTTTATCCTCCACAGATAAATTTCCACCATTTCCCTTGGCGGTTTCGATATTATTTCTTATCTTTGCATCGCTATGAGGATTCAGGACGCTATCCTTTCCGCTTGGGTTATTTGCGGATGGAGTTAATGCCGAACCTTGATTCTCGCCCAAGGAATTAGAATCGCCTCTGAAACGATTCCATAGCACTTTTGATTCCGTCAATTCTTTCAAAACTTTCGAAGGATCTATTTGATGTGCGCTAATCGCCACTTCCTCTTCACCCTGCTTTACTGTTATGGATTCATAGTTCAGAATCTTGTTTCCATCTGCCTTTTTAAAAGATTTGATAAACAGATATTTAGTCTGTCGTTCCGCACCTTCTTTTGGTGCAGACTTCTCCAAGATAACGTCAGGACGCTCCAAGGTAGGCTTCAACAGACCAAATCTTTTGATTCGGTCGTTTCTTCCTGCCTTCTTATATTGGTTTTCACCAAGTTTGATACTGCCAATAGGAGTAGTAACACGGCTATCCTTACCAAATTCTTTCTGCCAGTTCTCTTCCGTATGCTCTAGAATCCGCTCTTGCTCTGCATTATCTGCCATCTGTTTACGCAAAGAAACTGCATCTTCCTTAGTCATACGAGACTTCACGTTACGTGGGTCCACCCCATTCGCCAAGTCTCTCAGCACAAGGTTACGAATATCCTCCAAGGTCATTCTCTTAATGTCCTCAGGCTTCCACTTCGTAAATGTATCAAGAGTCCAGTACCAGAACTTCTTCAACCAATTCTTCAATCGGTTGATGATAGTAAGCTCTTTAGCAGTGTCTAAAGGATTTTCCTTAATGGCATCCTTCGCCATCTGCTCCAAGATGGCAGCACCGTCCTCACCAGTCAAACGAGCAAAAGCCTCATCGCAAATCTCATCATCGCTCAGATGCTTATAGTTAGGGTCCTCCTTCAAATCGGCAAACAACTGGGTCTGCATGATGAGTTTATCACCATGCTCTATAAGTTCCGGATTCATCTTCTTGGCTGCAGTACGCCAAAGATGCTGGTACTCATGGATAGGAGTATTAGCATTCAGATGCTCCTGGTTCAAAACAATCTCCTTGCCATCAGTATAGCCATAAACCACACCCTTACCCTTCAAATACTGCACTCCCGGCTCAGCAACAGCCTTCAACTGTCTATCCAAATCCTTGTATTTCGCAAACAAGGAATCAAGCTTATCTTGATATTTTTCAAAGGATTTATTCCTGCAATCATTCCAAACATCATCAGGAATATCGTTTTCAGAATCCAGTCCATGCTCATCCATGTACTCCTTCATCAACTGATTTTGATACTCCACACGTTCCTGCCCGGTTAATTTATAAGCCTCCTCTGTTTCCTTCATCTGCTTCTTCAACTCATTCCTCTTATTGGTCAGCTCATCAATCTTGTATGGGTCAAACTCCGAAGGAAAAGAGCCAGTAAGCCCAGCCACATTGTCCTCAAAACTCTTATCAAGATTGAAAACCTTGTAGTTACCCCACATAAGTTTATTATAGTAAGAACGCTCCTTTCTAGCCAGTTCCTGCTTCTCAAAGTATTCCGGCATCTTAATCGGATTGCTCATATCCACCACGGCATACTGCTTCCACTTATCCGGGCGCAACTCCTTGGCAAAGTTATAAGCATTCTCGGCAGCCTGCTTCTCCTCCGGTGTCTTGATCTTAAATCTCATTTCAGGCTGATTCAGCAGCATGGCAAGATTCAGATTATCCTGCGCCTCAGCCACCTTCTCCATATCCTCATTGCTAACAACCTTCACCGGGATGCCAGCCTTCTTAAGCATAGTAGATACGGCATCATAAGCCACCTTCTGTGCCTCCGTCATTTCAGATGGCTCCACCTCCTTCACATCACGATCAAATTTTGCCTGTTCCTTCTGCACCATAGCATAGTCTGCAAAAGGCTTAGTCTTGCGGTCAGAAGACTCCAGCCACTTGTCAAAAGTAGCCTTAGGCACAGAAGTAACATTACCAAGTCCCTTCCAGTCCTTGGAGTAGTTGGCAAGATAAGCCTCTGTAGCAGCCTCCTCAGAAGGATAGCCATACATCACCTTATGCTCATCGAACTCACCAGTCTCTGGGTTCACCTGGTCAACAACATAAACGTTACCATCAAAAGTATCAAGGTCTGCAGCGTCATTGATGAACATATCAATATGGTCACCATCAACGCCAATTTTACCAAGAATATAGCCGTAAGTATCGTGCATGGTCACGCTCCAAGGCTTGCCCTGCTCGTCCTTACCGCTTCGAGTCACGCCCTTTGGTGTTTCTACGGTAAAATCGTAGCCACCAAAGGACAAATGACCCTTTTTGTAGTTACCAGCCTTCTTCTGAGCCTCTGTTGGTTCGGGCTCAGTTTCGGCAATGGCACTCTTTAAACGTTCTCCGAAGGATGCTTCTTGCGATAGATGTGAGCCTCGAACAGCTGAGCCTTCGCCAGGTTCCATGCTGCTAACCTCTTGTCGCCCTTTGCGTCCGCTATCAGAGCCTTCTCCAATCTCGGACTCAGAAGATGCTTCTCCGTTACCAACTTCTTCGCCTTGGCTATTTCCTTCATCAACTCCTCTCCGTGAAGAGTCGCTACCCAGGCTACTGCCTCCTCCATATCCTTCTTCATTGCTTCTGTCATCATAATCAGCTAATTCTGGTAAAATTGATTTGACATATTGTTTGTACTCTCGTTCACGATCCTCAATCTCCATCATACGGTCAAATTCAAGTCCATAGATGTGATCAAGTTCGCTTTCAGACGGCAAAGATAACGCTTTTTCGTGAATATACGATTCATATTTCTCAATTTCTGCCTGTCTTTCGATAATTTCACGCTCTTTCTGTGCCTCATAATACTCTTCCTCGCTTGAAAGTTCATCTTCTGCAGCAGCTATGCGGTTCATCAGAGCCACATTTCTCATTTCCTTCACACTGTCATAAGACTTGAACATATCAAGAAGGGTATTACGAACATCCTTGCTGGTATATCCCGTATCATGCAAGTTTACAGGAAGGTCATTATATACTTTCACGGCAAAATCGTTAACCGACATACCGGTTCCTTTCTTAGCAATAAGATAATTGAACTTATTAGAATCATACCGCTTGCCAATACCAAACTTAAAATTACTCTTGCCCAACTCATCTTGAAGAGATTCCGGATTCAAGCTATGAGGACGCAAATATTCTGATACAGCCTCTTCAAGAGTCTGAGGAGTCAAGTCCGTAATATCAACAGAGGCATCCTTGTATATCTTTATTATTGCTCCAAGGTCATTCTTCTTGATAGCATCAGACACAAGAACCTTACGCTGCTCAGAAGGAGTCATACCCAGTTCCTCCATTTCCTGCTGGCTAACTTCTGTTTTATAAAGTTTGCTGAGTTTATTAGCTTGTGCCTTCAAACCCTTTGCTGCAACAGATAAATTAGTCTGCAGAGCCTCCAGCTGAGCCTTTGTAGTATTCAATTCCATAAGTTGGTTAGGCTCCAGCTCTGTTTCGCCATTGATATACTGCTCCAGCATGTCATTCACCTCATTTATCTTGCGTTCCACATCCTCCTGGGTATGATAGATGTCCTTGCGCTGAGAGGTAATATAGTCGTTAGCCTTATCCATAGTTGGATATTGCTTCTTCAATTCCTTATCATCAAGTACGAGCACATGGAAATCATCTGATGGCACGATGGCAGTTTCATCAACACCAGCCTTCTCTACCTCAGCCTTGCGCTCCTCCGTCATTGCTTTCACCTCATCAGGAGTCATCACGCTGTTGCGGATAGTATTCCAGTTCTTGAAACGAGCATCAAGATCAGCAATCTGCTCATTAGCCAGACTCAACTCATCCTCCACCTTCTTAGCCTTTTCCGGGTCAAGATCGGCATTTGTATCAAGCCAGTTCTGATATTCAGCAGCAGCCTTCTTCTTGTTGTCAAGTTGCGTTTTGATGTCGTCACGGCTACCATTAACCAGATTCAAAAGTTTGCCATGGTCTTCACCATACTGCTCCTGCAAATAATCAGCAGCCACCTTTGTATCTGTATCTTTTGAAGAATAATCAGGATGTCCCTCGCTCAATCCCACGATGCCTTTGGCATAACGCTGCTTCTTATCAGCCTCAGCCTTGGCTGCATCATCATTGGCACGCTGTGCGTCCTCAGCATCCAGCTCAGCACCAATAGAGGCATTGAGGGCATTCTGTCGCCAAGCATTGAACTTGTCCTTGGTAACAGACTCCAACTTTTTGGGGTCTATTTGTGCATTAACATCTATATCCGTATCTGTCAATATAACATGACCATCGTCAGTATACCCCACAATTTTAACATCAGAAGGCTCATCACCCTCTTCCATAGAAACTGATACAATATCCCCACGTTTAAGCCCGCTGCCATCAAACTGGCTGATAAACTGCTTATTTCTTGCATCCTTCTGCTGAGCCAAAGAACTCTCAATGTATTCATCAAGAGGAACAGGAGTGCCCTTCTCTATAATACTTGCTTTAGATACCTGCTTAATCATAGGCTGTCCCTGCTCATCAGGAACAACAACAAAGGCTCCACCATATTCGTTAGCATTCTTCAGAAATACCTGTTTTCCGCTATCCAGAGTAGCTGGCATGATGTTTCCGTCTTCCGTCTGGTATGGCCAGAGCTGTTCCTTCAAAGCCTCACCATAGCCATCATCGGCATGCTGCAGAGCATCAATAGCGCCCTTCTTGGCATCCATTGCCTCTACATACTTACTGATAGCCTCTTTCTGTGCTGGGGTCAGACTGGCACGCTGAGCCACAAACTGCTCCATATCTCTACCTTCATTATAGGCATTGGCTACAATATCAGGCATCTTCTCGTTATCAGCAAACGCTCGCTTCAAACGTCCTGTAGCTAAATCACTATTATAGTCGATAGCCTGCAAAGCCTCAGAATCCCCATTCTTATAGGCATTCTGTCCCATAACAAAAGCATCAGAGCCTGCAACCTTTGTCTCAGGACTTGCACCCTCAGCAGAAGAGTTTGAAACGTTTGCTGGATTTGCTGCAAACTCTGCATCACTCGGAGTTGGTACGGAGTTGGTACGGTCTTGGTACGGAGCAGGTCCCTCTGAAACTGGATTCTCCTGACCACCAGCAGAACTCTCAGAAGAACCCTCAACAGGAGATACCGGGTTTTCGCCTTCAATGCGCTTCTGCTCATTTCCATGGGCAGTATTATAGAGATCATCCATCGTCTGCTTCATTTCACGTTTCAGTTCGATGGAATTGTAAAGTTCCTTAAGGTAAGACTCAACCAAAGGTGCATACTTCTTATCTTTCGACTCCAAAGCCTTACGAAGTGTACCGCGCGCCACACCATGGGAATCCTCAAACGTGTTGACAAACTCCCTCATAACAGAACTGTTCTCCAAAGCATTATCATAATAGTGACGGTAGGCGTTAACCTGCTTCTGCTCCTCGTCAGTAAGGATTACACCCTTCTGCTGCTTATCCATGATCTCTTTGATGGCACCAGCATTCTGATGAAGATAAACCGCTGCCTTATCCTCATCTGTCAATTTCTCACCCATATTATATTTCTGGGCTGCCTTGTTATACAAACCATCAAGATGCTCTTGGGTAAACTCCTTGTGGAACTCACCTTCCAGCACAGAAGCCAAGCCAAGAGTCTTCTCATACTCCAGTTTCTTATCTGCCTTCTGAGCCTCATCAAGAGAAGAATACTCCTTTCTGTCAACGACACCGCCATCCTTGTTCAATGTTTCGAGATAAACCTTACCGCCATTATCCATTGGCTGTAGGATGATGGAATCTACTACAGGAGAGAAGGAAGATGGTCGCTTGCCTTCCACCACAGCCATCATCTTAGCCTTCAATACCTCCGGCACGCTCTTGTCGTTCATCAGGTCCATATACTTCTGGGTAAGTTGCCCATCAAGTCGCTGGGCGTTTTCACCCACCACGGCATACTCCCCGATACCTACCTTCTCAAAAGCATCACGAAGACCATCATAGCCGAATCGCTTCAACTCGGCAATATCCTGATCTGTGAAGTCAAACTTCTTATTAAACTCCCTCGCGTCCTTGAATCGGGCATACTTGCCAACCATACCCGGCAAACCGATAGCAGTAAGATTCGCCATACTCTCCAAGAAGCTCTCGGCTGCATCCTTGCCAGTAGGCTTGAAGTTCGGATCCTGCGCCATACGCTCCAGCATCTGATGACCAGTCATAATGCCCGAGTCCACAACCTTACCACCAACATCAGCCAGAATATTGGTAGCCAAGCCTCTGCCCTTGCCTACCATGTTTGCGATGGTTCCGCCCTGCATAATAGCACCTACGGCACTCTGTTTAGTCACCTCGCCCAAAGTATTAGCGATAACCTTACCCACAGAAGGATTGTAAATCTTGCCATTCTCATCAAACTGGCCAGTACGATAAATCTCATCAATAGGCTTCGAGATTGCAGACTGACCACCAAAGGTAACAGCACCATGCACGGCTCCGCTCTTCAAAGCCGCAGCCTTACTCTTGCCGATAAGCACCTTGGCAGCTCGCTCTGCCATCTTGCGCTCCATACCTTTAGCCATCAAGTCACCAGCCAGTCTGCCCTCAGCCTTAGCCAACATACTCTTCGTCAACTTGCCGCCAGCGGCTCCAGGCAGCCAATAACTCCAGGCATCACCTGCAAAAGTCAACGCACCACTAGCCACATTCTCCCAGAAGCCCGGCTGATACTGCTGATTGGCAATATCTTCCAGCCAGTTCTGATAGTCCGTCTGCATAGCCTTGCGAGTAATCTTGCCCACAATAGTGTTACCCAAACCAGTCTTCATAATGTACTCAGCACTACCCTTAGGCATCATACCCTTAATCTCCAGCTGGTCGAGTTCATTCTTAAGAACAGAATTGATCATCGGCTTGAACTGCTTAGGATCACCAATCTGACCGCCATTCAAGCCATATCGCTGCATCACCTTGAATGCGGCATTACTCATATCGTTCAGGAACTTCGGATTCCGGTAGAGATTGCCAAACTTCTTCTGCAAACCAGAAAGCACCTTTGCAGGATCCTTAGCCACGTTTGCCTCATACTGAGCACCAAGAGCTGTACCCAGACGAAGATTAGCTGGAATATACTGACTTCCTTCCATTCCCTCTGTAAATGCCTTGCTACCTGCCTCCTGAGCCTTGTTGTACTCATCCACTACAGATGGATTCACATATTTATTAATAACGCTAGAAAGAGCCTCATTGATGTCCTGGTTCATCAGTCTGTCCTGCACATGCTCATCGTGAGCATAGAGACGAGTGGCGATACCCTCAGCGATGTCACGATAGTTCTGACCATACTTCTGCACAAGGCTCTGCACCATAGCTGGCTTCAAGAATTGAGCCACATAGTCATCATAGCTGATACCCATGCTGTCAGCCTCCTGCTTCAACTTATCCTGCACGCCATGGCTATACCATTGCGCCCCGATACTCTGCTCAGCATCCTGCACCGTATCATCAGGCAAAGAAGATACTACCTGGTTAGTTACGTCCATAGCCGAACGGTAGGCATATCTGTGCAAAGCAGGCATCACCATATTCACTGCCTCCTCATTGCTATTGGCAGTACCATCAGCCAACAAGTCGGCAACCATATTCTCAAAGTACGAACTCTGCTTATCCGGTCTCTGCTTCCAGTCCTCAATATAGTTGGCAAGTTTGGCATCCATCAACCCCTCATTATTCACCACACCAGTTGGTGTTGTAACAGGAGCCGCATTAGCAGATGAAGAAGGAGAAGTTTCTTCCTTCACAGGCTTTTCCTCACCTTTTACAACAGGCTGAGAAATCGCTGGCGATGGCTGATATGTTCCGTTGCTCGTCTGAACACCAGTAGGAATCATATCCAAAACTTTTGCTATAAGCCCAGGCTCCTTGTCTGTTGTTTCCTGTTTCTTTGCTGGTTGAGCCACCTGCGGCTTATTCTCAGTAGAAGCCTTCTGCCCTACACTCTGAGTCGTAGCAGAAGCATCTACCTGCTGAGTACCACCAGAAGCAGATGGAGCTGGCTCCAGCACCATCTTGTCAAAGTCTGCCTGTGTTCCCACATCATAGCCCATGTTCTTTGCCTCATTGTAGTACCAGTCACGATCTTCCTTGTTGTTCAAGTCCTTTTTAAAGTCATCATAGCTACCTACCTCATAGCCATTGTTCTTGAACTCATCATAGAAATACTTTCTGTCTCGTTCGTCAAACATATCTTGATTATTTAATGATTATTACTTTCTTCTCGATGGTGGAACCTTACTTCCGCCTCTACGTGAAGGAGGTACTTTACTGCCACCTCTACGTGAAGGAGGAGTCCGGTCATGCTTCATCTTTGCCCTAGCGTAAGCAGATGCCTGCTGTCTGTTCTTCTCATTAGCCCAAGTGCCACCTCTGCCATCATTACCACCGATTGCCATACCATTGTGTGTAGCCCATTCATTTACATGCTTCTTGAAAACAGGGTCATTCACATACCTGGTGTTGAAACCATCCGCCTCCTTCTGGTTAGCATTCCTCTGATTCTGTCCCTCTGTTTGCGAATTGATATGCTTAACTTGCGCTCCCTTAACGTTAACGCTAGCATTATGATCAGCAGCTCCGGCATTGGCATTGTTTGTTTGGGCATCAAGCAATTTTCCCTTCTTACCTCTCAAAGCATCCTCTGTCTCCTTCTTTGAAACATTCAAGTCTGCAGCTGTAGAATGTTGTCTTGCAGATTGAGTCACTTCATCGACCTTTACAGGAGTGAGAGCATCCGTTTGATTCTTCTGTGATGCACGATATTCAGCTAGTTTCTCATTTGCCTTTGCAGCAGCCTCTGCCTGCATCTGTGCCTGCTTGTCTTGACGGTCCTTCCAGATATTCACCATCATTTGGTTATATCCCTTGGCACGAAGAGCCTCAGTAGCCTCTCTTATCTTGCGTTGTCGATCAGTAAGTTCTTGTGCAGATTCTATTTTTTGCGATGGAGCACCTTGAACTGTACCAAAAAAGTTACCCAAGTGCATAAAAAGATTTCCCCATTGTTCCCATTTTGCTTTCCTCTCCGCTTTCTTCTTTAAGGCTTCATTGGCTGCTACGGTTTTATCTCCATCACCCAGAGTATTGAGCCATGGCAAAAAGACTGACCAGTTTCCATCACCATTCTTCTGGTAGTCCCTCATGATGTCATAAGGCTTCATCTGCTGCAAGATAGGATTCTGTTCTATCTCGCTATAAGGTCTGCTCCAGTCAATCTTGATACCTTGGTTAGGCTCCACCTTGGTAACTTCCTCGGTTGGCTTCTGGGCAAAAGATTCCTTGCCACCATTCCCAGTAATACCGGTCGTATCTATGGCTGTACCCTTTCCCGGTTCTGTATCAGTTGTCTGAACTGGTACTGCAACCTCCGGCTGCCCCACATTATCAGAAGGGAAATCTGTAATAGGAGTTGCTGCTGTTGCCGGACGTTTAGGAGTTAAATCATCCAATATAAATCCCATAATTACCTCCTTCCTTAAATTGGCAATTTATTTGCAGCTCCAGCCAAGCCACCAGCTGCATCCGTGATACCCTTAGCAGTACTAAGAGCCTTCTCCTTCTTGGCAGTGGCGATGTAGTTAGTCATCTGGTCTATCTGCGAATCAGCAGTATTCCACACATTTTCTTTGGTCTGAGCACCTTGCACGGCCGCCTGCTGCATGATATTACCCACCTGCTCCTGGGCAGCCTGCTTACTCAGCGCAACCGCTTCATCAGAACCGCCACTAACAATATTGGTGTTCTTTGCGGTTGCTGTAGCATTATCCAATACCTTCTGGGCATTGGTCACGGCTACCTGATTCTCCGCTGACTGAGTAGGATCCTGATAATACAAGTTATCACGATGATCCTTCACCTGTTGCATACGGTCTTGAAACATGTTGATATAATCATTATATCCCTTGTTTCTTGCTTTAGCTGCTAGAGCACCACCTACAGCAGAGGTCAGTCCACCAGCAATACTTCCAATTAATCCCATAAAATTCGAATTTTAATGTTTAAACTGTTCAAAAGTAATGCGTTTTTCTTACCTTTCTGTGATAAGTTCCGCAACTTGAACACCAAGTTTCGTAATTTCTTCCTATATTTGCACCCGAAAACTATCAGTAAACATTAAAATCAATAGAATATGGCAGTAAAACAAGACAATAATAATGAGCCGAAGCCAAAGAGGAAGAAGACTGGCGGACGTAAGGCTGGCACACCTAATAAGGTTACCAAAAGTGTTCGTGAGAGCCTACGTGATGCCCTTACTGGCTACATCAATGGTATCAACGAGAAGAACTATTCACTTTTCACGGATCTCATGCAGATTGACGAGCCTGCCGGACGTCTGGCGATGGTGGCAAAGTTCCTTCCATACGTGGCTCCAAAACTCCAGTCTGTATCGTTCAATAATGATGAATCCAGAAACTTATCTGTGGAGGAATCTTTCATGCAGTTGGAAGAGAAATTTGAGAAACAAGAAACCACTATCAACATCAAAAATCTCAAAATTGTTAATAATGGCTAATTATAAAAAATGGGTAGCCCTCTCTAAATTTTCTTCAACTTTAGAGAAGACTACCCTTGACTTGGTTATCGAGCAAAAACGCTCTATTTTAACTTATATTGGGTCAATTTTAATCTGTATTAACACAAAATAGCTATTTTATGTCCCTGACTCGTTCAAAGTACTTCGTCTGGTTCTTGGTGATATTCTTCACCTTAATCTGTATCGTGCAGTTCTTAGGAACAGTATCATTTATGCTGGCCATGAGCTGCTCTATTATCTCATCTGTGTTCTTGTAGCCCTTGCCATCCACATGAGCCACAACCTCACCCATAAAGTAAGCATCAGCACAGAGTTCAAAAATTTCCTCTACGTTTTCGAATTCAGGCACATGATACTCCTGCATTCGCCTGCTTGGATCATTGGTAAAGAAGACCTTCTCCACCACCTTCTCATTCAGTTCCCAAGCCCTAGAGAAATCTGGCTTCACATATCCGCTTGTTATCCTATGAGCTGTTGCATGATTCAGAGCAAAGCCAATCTCTGCATAGTTGGCACCAATATCATTCTGGGCTACTGTGGCCCAAGTGTGCCGGAATGTATAAGGAGTATAAAAATTATCATCAGGCATACCCAAATAGTTCTTACAGATAGCTTTAATGAAATGTACCAAATTCGTATCCATAGAACGATTAGTGGAATACATTTTATGAAAAATAAATAGATAAGGGTCACTTTCCTCAGAAAAATATTTCTCCAAGGTTGGTAAAAGCATATCCGGCACTTTCATTTCTATATACGCTTTATCATAACGACGCGTACTTGTTTTCTTTCTCTCATAGTGCAAGATTCCATCATAATAGTCCACCTTTTTCATTTTCATGAGGTCAGCTACATTGATGCCAGCCAAGCACAATATCATCTTGCAAACATCCAGAGCCAACTGCTGCCGTGGATATTCAGGAGTAACGGCAAAAAACTTTCTACACTCCTCCAGTGTGATGGCACGCTTGTGTGGACCTGCTTTTTTCTCTATCTTTATCTTATTCCAAGGATTGAATTTTATTGGCATAAGACCTGCCTCCTCATCATTAAATTTCTTGATACCTTCCAAATAAATACGCTTAACTAAAGAAGGATAATAATTTCTGCTACTAGGCTTATTCTCCATGGTTTTCATCCATGCTGTCAGAAAACGTACAGTTAAGTGCGAAAACATTACCTTATCAGTACCAGCAAAGTTTTCCAAATGTTTCAAAGCACTTTCATAAATTTGGCGTGATGAAGGCTGCAAAGAAAGTGATTGAAGATAAGAACGAGCAAATTCAGAAAAACAAATATCCTGTGCAGAAGTCAAAAGGTAATCTCTAACCTTATAAACAGACCAGTCAGTTATATCAAGTCTGTTCAATTTGTCAACCCAGCCATTTATTTGGCTCATACAGGCTGCGAGCACGAATGAGTCCTTCACCTCTTTCGTACCCTTAACCAATCCTTTGTCTGTTACAAACTTATCGGTCTTAACTACCAACTTTTGACGGTTATGCAGTATTCTTATGTAAACTGGATAATAACCATCAGAACGTTTCTTTGAAACTACCACTTTAAATGTTGCCATATTACCATATTTTTTTTGCAACTGTTTTGCAACATTACATTACACATGTCCTATTTAACGTGTCAAACGTAAAATTTTAGCACGAAGATAAGTGCTTATACATCAACACATTAGATATATATAGCTGATATTCAGATATTTATCAAAAACCATGATGTAAAATCACCGTTTTAATCATAACTATATTATCACTAACGTTTTCTATATCAACTCTTCCGTATCCTATATTTATCTGATGAATTTAGTAATTATCTACTAAATTCTGTGTCTTATCCAAACAAGTTCAGCTTATTTTTGCGGGCTTCATCGAGGCTGGCGAGTTTCTGCTGCTGCTCATGATATTCCGCCCTCATCTTAGCATACTTGTCGTCCAGTTCCTTCACGAATTTCGGACCTTCCACCTTATCAAAAAGGCGGGTACAGATGCCGGCATTCAGACTCGCGTCTTTCACCCAGACCACCGGACCGTCGTATTCCGGAGCTATCTTGAGCGCCACATGCAGTTCGCTGGTAGTAGCACCGCCCACCATGATAGGGATGCGCAGCCCCGCTTTCTGCATCTCGTGAGCCACATGCACCATTTCATCGAGCGACGGCGTAATCAGTCCGCTCAATCCGATAGCATCCACCTTTTCCTCGATAGCCTTCTTGACAATCTGTTCGGCAGGAACCATCACACCTAAGTCGATGACATCGAAGTTATTGCACGACATCACCACGCAGACAATGTTCTTTCCGATATCATGCACATCGCCCTTCACGGTAGCCATCACCACCTTGCCCGCCTTGGTAGAGCTGCCCGTATTCTCCGCCTCAATATGCGGTTGGAGGATAGAAACAGCCGCTTTCATCGTGCGTGCGGTCTTGACCACCTGTGGCAGGAACATCTTTCCTTCACCGAAGAGAGCACCCACTTCGTTCATACCGTCCATCAGCGGTCCCTCGATCACATTCACGGCATGCGGATATTTGGCGAGTGCCTCATCAATATCCTTCTGCAGGAACTCCGTGATACCCTTGCGCAGGGCATATTTCAAGCGGCTCTCCACCGGTTCCTTGCGCCATTCCGGAGCAGCCGGTTTAGCCACGGGCGCACCACCCGCCTTGGCAGCAGCCTTGGCAGCATCCATCTGTTCCTTGATCTCATTAGCCAGGTCTATCAGTTCGTCGGCAGCACCCTTTCTGCGGTTGAGCACCACGTCCTCGATGAGTTCACGCTGTGCTTCAGGCAATTTGGCGTAATCCTTTCTGGCTTTGGCATTTACGATACCGAAGTCCATACCCACCAACTGGGCATGATGAAGGAAAACGGCATGGATAGCCTCGCGGATATAAGTATTGCCACGGAAGGAGAAAGAGAGGTTGCTCACACCACCGCTCACATGGGCACCAAGCAGATGCTGGTGGATCCATTCCGTAGCGCGGATAAACTCCACGGCATAGTTATCGTGCTCCTCCATACCCGTAGCGATGGCCAGCACATTCGGGTCGAAGATGATGTCGAGCGGATTCATTCCCACCTTATCCACGAGGATGCGATAGGCCCTCTCGGCTATCTCAATACGGCGCTCAAAGGTAGTAGCCTGCCCGATTTCATCGAAACACATCACCACCACGGCAGCTCCGTATCTCATCACATCACGGGCGTGGGAGATAAACTTCTCCTCACCTTCCTTGAGCGAGATGGAGTTGACGATGCACTTACCCTGACAGCACTTCAGTCCGGCAACGATGACGTCCCATTTCGAGGAATCAATCATGATAGGCACCTTGGCGATCTCAGGTTCAGCAGCTATCATATTGAGGAAGTTGACCATTTCCACCTTAGCATCCAGCAGACCGTCATCCATATTGACATCCACGACAGCAGCCCCGTCGGCCACCTGCTTGCGGGCGATATCCAACGCCTCCTCATACTGTTTTTCATTGATAAGTCGGAGGAACTTGCGGCTACCCGCCACATTGCATCGCTCGCCCACATTGACGAATCTTGACGCATCCATCGGAAGTTTCACGGAGTCGTCCACATCAAGCAGATCAAGTCCGGAGAGCCACATGGTGTCTGGTTTGGCTGCCACCTGATGCGGTTTCACCCCCTGCGCCATACGGTTGTAACTGGCGATGAATTCGGGCGAAGTACCACAGCAACCGCCGATAATATTGACCAGTCCCTCGTCGAGGAACTCCTTGATTTTCGGAGCCATACTCTCAGCCGTCTCGTCATACTGTCCCATCTCGTTAGGCAGTCCGGCGTTCGGATGGGCGCTGATATACCATGGCGCCACTGCCCCCATGCGCTTGATGAAAGGTTTCATCTGCGGAGCACCGAAGGCACAGTTCATGCCCACCGAGAAGATAGGATAAGACGAGATGCTGGCAAGGAAAGCTTCGATGGTCTGTCCGCTCAGGGTACGACCAGCCAGATCGCTCACGGTCAGACTCACCATGATAGGCAGGTCCACACCATGCTTCTTCATCGTGGTAAGCGCCGCATCGATCATCGCCTTACAGTTGAGCGTATCAAAGATAGTTTCGATGAGAATCACATCCACACCACCCTCGATGAGACCGTCGATTTGCTCGCATGTATCCTCAAAAAGTTCATCATACGTAATCTCACGTGCCGCAGGATTGCTCACGTCAGGACTCATACTGCACGTTTTGTTGGTAGGACCCACATCGCCCGCCACAAAACGCGGCTTGTCATCAGTGCTGAAAAGGTCGCACTGAATGCGTGCCAACCTGGCTCCCTCGTAAGCCATTTCCCGGGCTTGATTTTCCAAGTGATAATCAGCCTGTGAAATGCGCTGCGAAGAAAACGTGTTGGCAGAAATAATGTCGGCACCCGCTTCGAGGTACCTCCTGTAAATATCAGAAATCACATCGGGGCGGGTAATATTGAGCATATCATTATTACCCTTCATCTGTCCTGGAATATCCTGGAATCTGTCGCCCCTGAAGTCTTCCTCCGTCAAATTGTACTTCTGAATCTCCGTGCCCATCGCACCGTCGAGAATCAGGATTTTCTCCTTAACAATCTCTCTTATCGTCTTACCCATTGTCGATTTTCTGTATATAGGCGTGCTTTTGTGGGCACGGCATTCATATCCTTAGAGGTGCTCGAGATGGCTTAGAAGTGCTTGATGGCACGGTCCATTTCTCGTCTGTCCTCCTTCTCCTTGAGCGTCTGTCGCTTGTCGTATTCCTTCTTACCCTTGCAGAGGGCGATATCCACCTTGGCACGTCCGTGGTCGTCGATGAAAACGAGTATAGGCACGATGGTAAATCCCGGCTGCTTGCTGTCTTCCTCAAGTCTTCTGAGTTCTCGCTTGTTGAGCAGCAACTTGCGGTCTCTGCGAGCCTCGTGATTGCTGAATGAGCCGTAGAAATAAGGAGAGATATTCATTCCCTTCACCCAGAGTTCACCCTGGTAGAAGTCACAATAGCAGTCCACGAGCGAAGCCTTACCGCCACGTATCGACTTGATTTCGGTACCGGTAAGCACGATGCCTGCTGTATAGGTATCCACGAAGAAGTATTCGAAGGATGCCTTCTTGTTTCTTATCTGTATCGGACTCTTCTTGCGGAGTTCCTGTTCCTGTTTATTCATACACCAATGTTTTATACACCTATTTAATTATAGTAGCAAACTGCTGGATGTTTTCGTCGATATAGTAGGCCACCTTGCTGGTCCATTCCTCCTCATTTTCGACGAAAGCATCATCAAAGTCATCAAATTCAGGATATTTCTCGTAGAGCGCCATGAAATCCTCATCGCTCATATCCTGCTCCACCTCAGCAGCCGCTTTCTTGTAGAAGAAATGGGCCTTGTTGATGAGCTTTCCCAAGTCCGGGATACCCCAGTTGCGGAAAGCCTTGTCGGTAGGATTTCTGAAGATGAACCCGCCGAAGCCGTTGTGGATGAGCTGTATCATACCGCCATCCATCATCTCCTCGTGCAGGAAATGCCATGCCAAGAGGGTAATCTGGTCGCTGTTGAGTTCCGCCATGTTCTGTGCGGTCAACTGTCCCCCGATGGCTTCCAGCGTAGCATCGATGAAAACCTTCACAAACTCGTCCATGCCCTCGAGTGCAGCTTTCTGCAGAGCAGCATCATTTATCTTAACTTGCGTCATAATCTAATTAAAATTGCAATTTTCAGTTTGCAAAGATACACCAAAATGTGCATAAAGCAAAGAAAAATGATAAGAAATAGGTTAAAGAGTTAAAAAGAATACTCATTTTTAGGTATTTTCCCAAGATTTTTTGTACTTTTGTAGTCGAAATGTGGCAGCAGTGCTCAAATTTCTGACCGCATATATAATATAAGGTGTACAGAAATATAGTGTTTATATATTCATTAATATAAATTTTAGCGAATATGATCTATTCTAAAGAAGTGGACAACATGTGCGTTGTCGCTAAGGGTCCTAACCACGGACCAGCTCCAATTCCTG
>ERZ1027060.65-NODE-65-length-40037-cov-24.797809_pt1 | contig 40037 bp, 29 predicted proteins | sample MGYA00519424_ERZ1027060 | MGnify/ENA primary metagenome ERZ1027060 (study PRJEB26926, sample SAMN06164500) | human gut metagenome | biome: ENVO:00009003; feature: ENVO:2100002; material: ENVO:00002003 | host: Homo sapiens | place: USA | collected 2012 ... | reverse complement strand
CGAGATTAGCGAGTGTCTCGTGGGCTCGGAGATGTGTATAAGAGACAGCCAGATTATAAACAAAATAAATGAAAAGGAATAAAATAAACTGGAGAGTTCCTAAAGGAATGGAAATCACAGATTTAGATAGAAAGGTTCTTTATTATCAGGATAGAGGACATTTGGTTCCCACAAGAGAACTGATCAAAACGCCTGAGCAAATAGAAGGCATACGCCGAAGCGGAATCATTAATACCGGAGTTCTAGATTTAGTAGAAAAAGAAATTCATGCCGGTATGAGCACTCTCGAAATTGATAAGTTGGTGTATGATTACACCATATCGCACGGTGGTATTCCCGCTACATTAGGTTATGAAGGTTTTCCCAAAAGCTGTTGTACCTCTATTAATGAAGTGGTATGTCATGGCATTCCTAATGAATTTGATATTTTGGAAGAAGGGGATATTATAAATGTGGACTGCACCACTATTTTGGATGGTTATTATGCCGATGCCTCACGTATGTTTATTATTGGAAAGACTACTCCTAAAAAAGAAAAATTAGTGCAAGTGGCCAGAGAGTGCTTGGAAATCGGCATGGAAGCAGCCAAACCTTTTGGATTTATAGGCGATATAGGTCATGCGATAGAGAAACATGCCAAAAAAAATGGCTTTTCTGTTGTGCGTGACCTCTGCGGACATGGTGTAGGAGTGGAATTCCACGAAGAGCCTGACGTAGAGCACTTTGGGAAAAAGGGGACAGGCATGTTATTAGTACCGGGCATGGTCTTTACTATCGAACCTATGATTAATGCCGGGACTTGGGAAGTATTTATAGATGAAGAAGATGGATGGACAGTAGTTACGGAAGACGAACTTCCTTCTGCACAATGGGAACATACATTTCTTATGACGGAAAACGGACTTGAAATCCTTACACATTAATATATATATAATAAGGTATGCCGAAGAAAGTATGTAGCTTCTGTGGACGTAATGAAACTGAGGTGAAACTGCTGATTACTGGTATCAGTGGTTTTATCTGTGAGGATTGTGCGCGTCAGGCCTGGGATATAGTCCAGTCAACAGGAGTTTTAAAGGATGATAAAAATAGTTCTTTTGAACTTAAAGATGTTCCAAAGCCTATTGAAATCAAGAAGTATCTTGATGAGTATATAATAGGTCAGGATGAAGCTAAGCGCTATTTGTCAGTTTCCGTTTATAACCATTATAAGCGATTGCAGCAGCAGAAGACTGATGATGGTGTGGAAATCGAAAAGAGTAATATTATTATGGTAGGAAGCACAGGTACAGGTAAGACGCTGCTTGCCCGAACCATAGCCAAGTTGCTGGATGTTCCTTTTACCATCGTAGATGCCACTGTATTTACAGAAGCTGGTTACGTGGGTGAGGATGTAGAGAGCATCTTGAGCCGATTGCTCCAAGTAGCCGATTATGATGTAGCTGCCGCTGAAAGGGGTATTGTCTTTATTGATGAGATAGATAAGATTGCACGTAAGAGCGATAATCCTTCTATTACCCGTGATGTAAGTGGTGAGGGTGTACAGCAGGGCTTGCTGAAACTTTTGGAAGGAACAATGGTCAACGTTCCGCCAAAGGGAGGAAGAAAGCACCCTGATCAGGATTATATCCATGTCGATACAAGAAATATCCTCTTTATCTGTGGTGGTGCTTTTGATGGCATAGAGCAGAAGATAGCCCAGCGCCTCAATACACATGTCGTTGGTTATAATTCAGTTCAGAATGTCAGAAACATCGATAAGTCTGATTTGATGAAATATATCCTTCCACAAGACTTGAAGTCTTTTGGTCTGATACCTGAAATCATTGGGCGTTTGCCAGTTCTTACCTATCTGAATCCATTGGACAGAGCGGCTTTGCGTAAGATTTTGGTAGAGCCAAAGAATTCTATTGTGAAGCAGTATATCAAGCTGATGGAGATGGATGGTATTGAATTGTCTTTCGATGAGGATGCATTGGATTGTATAGTTGATAAGGCTGTAGAATACAAATTGGGTGCACGTGGACTCCGTTCTATTGTAGAGGCAATTATGATGGATGCCATGTTTGAAATCCCATCCAAGAAAGTTAAGAAGTTTAAGGTGACTTTGGAATATGCAAAGTCGCAATTAGATAAGGCTCATTTGCAAAAATTGGAGTCAGCATAAAAGTTCAATGGGGTAATTCCCATTGGACTTATACCATAGAACATAAAAAAAGATTTTTAATTGATAAGTTGAATATGGCAGAACAGGTTAATCTTACAGGTCAGCTTAAGCGCTATTTCGGTTTTGATAAGTTTAAAGGCGAGCAGGAAGCTATCATCAGAAATCTGATGAGTGGCCATGATACATTTGTGCTTATGCCTACTGGAGGTGGAAAGAGTTTGTGTTATCAGTTGCCTTCTCTCATCATGGAGGGAACGGCCATTGTCATTTCTCCATTGATAGCATTGATGAAAAATCAGGTAGATGTCATCAATGGTCTCAGTGAAGATGATGGTGTGGCACATTATTTGAACTCTTCCCTCAACAAATCGGCAATAGAAAAGGTGAAGGAAGATATCCTGTCTGGAAAGACCAAACTCCTCTATGTGGCTCCTGAGTCTTTGACAAAAGAGGATAATGTGGATTTCTTGAAGACTGTCAAGATTTCCTTCTATGCAGTTGATGAAGCTCATTGTATTTCTGAATGGGGACATGATTTCCGTCCAGAATATAGGCGAATCCGTCCGATTATCAATGAGATTGGTAATGCGCCTGTCATTGCCCTTACTGCCACTGCTACAGATAAAGTGCGAACTGATATCAAGAAAAGTCTGGGTATTGCGGATGCCAAGGAATTTAAAAGTTCCTTTAATCGCGCCAACTTATATTATGAGGTACGCCCCAAGCTAAAGGATATTGATAGACAGATTATTATGTTCATCCGTCAGCATCCTGGCAAGAGCGGTATCATTTATTGCTTGTCTCGCAAGAAAGTGGAGGAATTGGCTGAGATATTAAAAGCCAACGAGATAAAGGCTGCTCCATATCATGCTGGTCTTGATTCTGCTACTCGTTCTCAGACTCAGGATGATTTCCTGATGGAGAAAATCGATGTAATAGTGGCCACCATTGCCTTTGGTATGGGTATTGACAAGCCGGATGTGCGTTTTGTAATCCATTACGATATTCCAAAGAGTCTGGAAGGATATTATCAGGAGACGGGTCGTGCCGGCCGAGATGGTGGTGAAGGTATATGTATTGCCTTTTATGCCCGAAAAGACTTGAGAAAACTGGAGAAGTTTATGGAAAACAAACCTGTGGCTGAGCAAGACATAGGCAGGCAATTACTGCAGGAAACTGCTGCTTATGCCGAGTCTTCAGTTTGCCGTCGCAAGATGCTTCTTCATTATTTCGGTGAGGAATATTCTGAGGAAAATTGCCATAACTGTGACAACTGTCTGCATCCTACAACGAAGATCGAGGCGAAGGATGCTCTCTTGGTGGTGCTTCAGGCTGTAGCTGCAGTCAAGGAGAATTTCCGTCAGGAGTATATTATCGACTTTGTGAAAGGTAGAGGTACGGATGACATTGTGTCTCATAAGCACAATGATCTGGAAGAATTCGGCGCAGGTGAAGATATGGATAATAAATTGTGGAATCCAGTTATTCGCCAGGCCTTGCTTTGTGGCTATCTCAAGAAAGACGTTGAGAATTATGGACTTCTTAAACTGACTGCTGCAGGTAAGAGATTTATCAAGAATCCTGAGTCATTCATGATAGTGGAAGACAAAGAGTTTAAGGATGATTACGAAGCAGAAACCAGTAGTGAAGGTAGTTGTGGAGCTTTGGATCCGCAATTATATTCTATGTTGAAGGATTTGCGCAAGAACTTTGCCAAGAAGCACAAACTGCCTCCTTATGTCATCTTCCAGGATGTTTCTTTGGAGCAAATGGCAACTATGTATCCTATTAATATGCAGGAACTTCAGAATGTACAAGGCGTCGGTGCTGGTAAGGCAAAACGCTTTGGTAAGGAATTCTGTGAGTTGATCAGGAAATATTGTGAGGATAATGAGATAGAGCGGCCAGAAGAACTCCGTGTGCGTACTGTTGCCAAGAAGTCTATGCTGAAAGTATCTATCATCCAGAGCATTGATCGCCAGATTGATTTGGATGACTTGGCAGAGGCAAAAGGCTTGGAGTTCGAGGAACTTCTTGACGAGATAGATGCCATTGTCTATAGCGGAACCAAGTTGAATATCGATTATTTCATAGAAGAAGTCGTAGATGATGATCACGTAGATGATATTTATGACTACTTTATGGAAAGCGAGACAGATGACTTGAATACTGCTGTAGAAGAGCTTGGAGAAGATTATTCTGAGGATGAAATTAGACTCGTCAGAATCAAGTTCTTGTCGGAACAAGCCAACTAATCACGTTAAATAGCTTTAATAAGGTAAGAAAATCGTAAAAAGTGCGTCTTATCTGAAATATTATTGCTAAATTTGCACGCAATAAATTTTTAAAAGGTTACAATATGTCATCATTTGTTGCAGATAAAATTGTAATGGACGGTCTCACTTACGACGACGTCCTTCTTATTCCTGCTTATTCAGAGGTACTGCCTAAAGAGGTAGAGTTGAAAACCAAATTTTCTCGTAACATCGAGTTGAATGTTCCATTCGTCACAGCTGCGATGGACACTGTTACTGAGGCTTCAATGGCGATTGCTATCGCCCGTGAAGGTGGTATCGGTGTGATTCACAAGAACATGACTATCGAGGAACAGGCTCGTCAGGTCGCTATTGTTAAGCGTGCTGAGAATGGTATGATTTATGACCCTGTCACTATCCGTCGTGGCAGTACAGTGAAGGACGCTCTTGATATGATGCATGATTATCATATCGGTGGTATTCCTGTAGTTGATGACGAGAATCACTTGGTTGGTATTGTTACAAACCGTGACCTTCGTTTCGAGCGTCATTTGGACAAGAAGATTGATGAGGTCATGACAAGTGAAAATCTTGTAACTACACATCTTCAGACAGACTTGATTGCAGCTGCCCAGATTCTTCAGGAAAATAAAATTGAGAAGCTGCCAGTAGTTGACAACGCTAATCATCTTGTTGGTTTGATTACCTATAAGGATATCACCAAGGCTAAGGATAAACCGATGGCTTGCAAGGATGAGAAGGGTCGTCTCCGTGTGGCTGCAGGTGTTGGTGTCACTGTAGATACTTTAGATCGTGCCAAGGCTTTGGTTGAAGCAGGTGCTGATGCTATCGTTATTGATACTGCCCATGGTCATTCTAAGGGTGTAGTTGAGAAGTTGCATCAGGTTAAGGCTGCTTTCCCTAACGTAGATGTTGTCGTTGGTAATGTTGCAACAGGTGCTGCTGCTAAGTATCTGGTTGAAAATGGTGCTGATGGCGTGAAAGTAGGTATTGGTCCAGGTTCTATCTGTACTACTCGTGTGGTTGCCGGTGTAGGTGTTCCTCAGTTGAGCGCTATCTATGATGTATATTCAGCATTGCAGGGCACTGGTGTTCCATTGATTGCTGATGGTGGTCTCCGCTATTCAGGTGATGTCGTTAAGGCATTGGCTGCCGGTGGTAGCTGCGTAATGATTGGTTCACTTGTTGCAGGTACAGAGGAAAGTCCTGGTGATACTATTATCTTCAATGGCCGTAAGTTCAAGAGCTATCGCGGTATGGGTTCTTTGGAAGCAATGGAGCAGAAGAATGGTTCTAAGGACCGTTATTTCCAGGGTGATACAAAGGATGCGAAGAAATTGGTACCAGAAGGAATCGCAGGTCGTGTTCCTTACAAGGGAACCGTTCAGGAGGTTATCTACCAGTTGATTGGTGGCTTGCGTTCAGGTATGGGCTATTGTGGTGCTGCCACTATCGGAAATCTTCATAATGCGAAGTTTACCCGTATTACTAATGCTGGTGTATTGGAGAGCCATCCACATGATATCACAATCACAAGTGAGGCTCCAAACTATAGTCGTCCAGAATAATTAATTTGATATGAAATTTTATGCGCTGATTTCTGCTATGCTTCTCTCGGGGAGCATAGCTTTTGCTCAAAATGATCCTACAGTTATGACGATTAACGGCAAGCCTGTTACTCGTTCTGAATTTGAGTACTCTTATAATAAGAACAATTCTAATGGCGTCATAGACAAGAAAACCGTAAAGGAGTATGTGGATTTGTTTGTCAACTACAAGTTGAAGGTTTTGGCGGCATTGGATGCAAAGGTTGATACCTTGTCTTCTTTTAAGAAGGAATTTGAAACTTATAGAGATCAACAGGTGAGACCTTCTTTTATTACATCAGATGATGTGGAGAAAGAGGCGCGTAAGATTTATAAAGAAACTCAAGAGCGTATAGATGGAGCAGGTGGTATGGTTAAGCCTGCTCACATCTTGATTTTACTTAACCAGAAAGCTACTCCTGCAGAGCAGAATGCAGCTAAGGCAAAGGCGGATTCTATTTATAAGGTCTTGAGTCGCGGTGCAGATTTTGCAGAGATGGCTAAGAAATATTCTGATGACAAGGGAACTGCCCAGAAAGGTGGCGAGTTGCCTTGGATTTCCAGAGGACAGACAGTCAAGGCTTTCGAGGATGCTGCTTATTCCATGAAGGTGGGTAAGTTGCACGCTCCTGTATTGTCTGAGTTTGGCTACCATATTATTAAATTGAATGGTAAACAGAATTTCTTTCCTTATGACTCCTTGAAAAATGATATTTATCGTTTTATTGATGCAAGGGGTATTAGAGAAAAAATTATTGATGAGAAATTAGATTCTTTAGTTAAAAACGAGCAATCTGCTTTGGCCAAGGAAACTTTATTGGAGAAGAAGGCTGAAGAGTTGTCTGCTAAGGATTCTGACCTGAAATATCTGATACAGGAATATCACGACGGTCTCTTGTTGTATGAGATCAGCAATCGTCTTGTATGGGATAAAGCGTCAAAAGACGAACAAGGATTGGCTTCCTATTTTGCCAAGAATAAGAAGAAATATAAGTGGGAACAGCCTCGCTTTAAGGGAATCGCCTATCATGTGAAGAATGAAGCCGATATCAAGGCGGTTAAAAAGAGTGTAAAGGGCAAGCCTTTTGTAGAATGGGCTGAAATCCTGCGTAATACTTTCAATAAGGATTCGGTGATCCGTATCCGTGTTGAAAAGGGTATATTTAAGCAAGGTGATCATGCATTGGTAGATAAGATGGTTTTCCATAAGGATACTACGGTGCAGGCAGTCAAGGATTATCCTTTCGATGCTACTTTCGGAAAAGTTCTGAAAAAGGGTCCGGAGGATTATACTGACGTGAAGGCTTTGGTTGTTGCCGACTATCAGGACCAGTTGGAGAAAGATTGGGTGGCAACATTAAGAAAAAAATATCCTGTATTTGTGGACGAGAAAGTCCTGGATACAGTCAATAAACATTAAAAAGGAAAATTCATGAATCTTGAAAATAAAATAGGTCTGGCATTTGTTGCTTTGTTGTTCTTGGTTGGTATTTCTGCTAATGCCAACAAAGCATTGCGTGGCTTTGCTGCGCAGGATGCAGACTCTTCTCAAGTGGATTCAACTCCTGGTGACAGTCAGGTGATTAATGAAGCCAGTATTGTAGATGAGGTGATATGGGTAGTAGGTGACGAACCTATATTGAAGTCTGAGGTTGAGGCTACCCGTTTGCAGAGTGAGGCTGAAGGAATCAAGTATGCAGGCGATCCGGATTGTTCTATTCCAGAGCAGATAGCCCTGCAGAAGTTGTTCTTGCACCAGGCGGCTATCGATAGTATTGAGGTATCGGAGTCGGAGGTTATGAATGGCATTGATGAGCAAATCAATTACTGGGTTTCGCTTGCGGGTTCTCGTGAGAAGTTGGAGGAATATAGAAAGCAGAGCATCTCACAGATGCGCCAATCTATGCATGATGATTTCAAGAATCGTCAGCTGATACAGAAGATGAAGGAAGAATTGGTCAAGGATATCAAGGTTTCTCCAGCACAGGTGAGACAGTATTTCAAGAATCTTCCTGCCGACAGCATACCTTTTGTGCCAACAGAAGTGGAGGTGGAAATATTGACCAACCAGCCTAAGATTTCCATGGAGGAAATCACTCGTGTCAAGAACGAGCTGCGTGATTTTACCGATCGTGTCAATAAGGGTGAAACTTCTTTCGCCACCTTGGCGCGTCTTTATTCAGAAGACCCGGGTTCTGCACGTATGGGTGGTGAAATGGATTATGTAGGTCGTGGTATGTTGGATCCTGCATTCGCCAATGTAGCGTTCAACTTGACTGACCCTAAGAAGATTTCCAAAATTGTAGAGTCTGAGTTCGGTTATCATATCATCCAGTTGATAGATAAGCGAGGTGATAAAATCAAGGTTCGCCACATTCTTCTGAAGCCAAATGTATCTCAGGAGGCCATTGATAAGTCTTTGTCAAGATTGGATTCGATAGCTACTGACATCAGAAACAAGAAGTTCACATTCGAGGATGCAGCAACGGTCATTTCTGATGATAAGGATACCCGTTCCAACAAGGGTTTGATGGCCAATACTACCCAGGGCGGAACTCGCACATCCCGATTCCAGTTGAAGGACCTTCCTACAGAGGTGGCTCGTGCTATTGACACGATGAAGGTAGGAGAAATCTCTGCACCTTTCACCATGATCAATTCCAGAGGAAAGACAACTTGTGCTATCGTTAAACTTCTCAATAAAGTGGAAGGACATCGTGCTACCATTACAGAGGATTTCCAGGTGATGAAAGATGTTGTCTTGGCTAAAGAACGTGAGAAAACTTTGCATGATTGGGTGGTTGATAAAATCAAGCGTACTTATGTGCGTATGAACGATCGCTACAAAAATTGTAAATTTGAATATCAAGGCTGGGTTAAATGATAAGTAAGAACTTTCTCAATAATAATAACAGGCATAGAATCAAGCTTCTGCTGATTCTATGCCTATTTGGGTTTTGTTTGGTGCAAGCCATGCAGAGTCCTAAGAAAAGAGCTCATCGTCCACATGGCGACCGTGTTTACCTTCTTCATGCGGATGAGCTGAAGTATGATATGTTTGGTAATAATCCTGATGCGCAGATTGTCAAAGGCAAGGTTTCGTTTCTTCATCAGGGAGCGCATCTTACTTGCGACAGTGCCTATTTTTATCAAAACACCAATTCGGTGAAGGCATTCGGACATGTGCATTTCCGTCAGGGTGATACTTTGTCCTTGGTTTGTGACAGGGCAGAATATGACGGTTTGATGCAGATGATGAGAGCCCGCAAAAATGTGGTTTTGCACCATCGCAGACAAGTCCTCCGTACCGACAGCTTGGATTATGACCGTTTGTATGAAATGGCCAACTTCTTCGAAGGTGGAACGCTGATTGATGGCAAGGACCGTCTCGTTTCAGATTGGGGTGAATATCATACCAAAACACGTGAAGCTAAGTTTGTCTTCAATGTGAAACTCCGTAGTGGCAAGGATCTCGTGACTACAGATACCTTATATTATGATGTGAGGAAATCAACTGCCCACATGGTAGGTCCTTCCCGAATTGTCTCCGGCTCCAGCGTGGTCGAAACTGCTGATGGATATTATAATACCAAGACAGATCGTGCCCGGTTGTATGGCCGCTCCACTTTAGTGGATAAGGACAAAACCATTACGGGTGATAGTCTTTACTATGTGAAAGACGGAAACAGTCAGGGCTTCGGTAATGTGATTTACAATGATAAAAGAAACCGCAATACCCTTCATTGCAACTATTTGCGTTATAATGAAAAGACAGGATATGGTTTTGCCACTCGCAATCCGGTAGCCATTGATTATTCACAGAAGGATACTTTGTGGGTGCATTCAGATACCATGAAGATTTATACCTTCCATATCAATACCGATTCTGTTTATCGCAAGGTGCATGCTTACAGCAAAGTGCGAGCTTACCGACAGGATGTCCAGGCAGTTTGCGATTCTATGGTATTTAATTCCCAGGACTCATGTATGACGATGTATAAAGACCCGATTGTCTGGAATCTGAATCGTCAACTTCTTGGCGAGGTCATCAAGGTTTACATGAATGACTCCACGGTGCGCATGGCTCATGTCATCGGACAAGCCCTCTCTGTAGATGAAATGCCAGACAGTGTGCATTTCAATCAGGTAACTTCCAAGGAGATGAAGGCCTACTTCGAAAACGGACAGGCGCGGATGGGCGAGTCTATAGGAAATGTGCAGACCATCTATTTCCTTACCAATGATAAGGATAGTTCACTGGTCGGCATGAACTATATGGAGACCGATACGATGAGAATGTACTTGTCTCCAGAAAGACAGTTGCAGAAGATATGGGCCAATAAGTCCGTAGGTACCTTCTATCCGATAACCCAGGTGCCGCCAGCCAAGTTGAAACTCCCTAATTTCGCTTGGTTTGACGATATCCGTCCAAAGGATAAAAATGATATTTTTGTATGGAGAGGAAAGAGGAAAGACCAGCAGTTGAAGGTGATCAAGCGCCATGCTGCGCCTTTACAGATACTTTCCGAAAACAAAGGCGGGACGGCTCCGGGAGATTGAGCCGTCTCGATGATTCTGAAAAAGTAATATTATAAAAGATGAGCGATATCATTCAATTATTGCCTGATTCTGTCGCCAATCAAATTGCGGCGGGAGAAGTCATCCAGCGTCCAGCTTCAGTGATTAAGGAGCTGGTGGAAAACGCAGTTGATGCGGGTGCTAAAAAAATAGATGTAGCCGTTGTTGATGCCGGACGAACCAGTATTCAGGTGATCGATGATGGAAAGGGCATGTCGGAAACGGATGCCCGATTGGCTTTTGAGCGCCATGCCACTTCCAAGATTCGCCAGGCAGAAGACCTGTTTAATCTGCATACCAATGGATTCCGTGGTGAGGCCTTGGCTTCTATTGCAGCTGTAGCTCAGGTGGTTCTGAAATCTCGCCAGGAAAGCGATGAGGTCGGAACCCAGTTGTCCATCTCCGGTTCGCGTTTTGAGGGACAGGAAGCTTGTTCTTGTTCCGTGGGAAGCATATTCTCAGTGAACAACCTTTTCTATAATGTCCCAGCACGCCGCAAATTTCTGAAGTCCAATTCCACGGAATTAAATAATATCCTGACTGCATTTGAACGCATCGTACTGGTCAATCCACAGATTGCCTTTACGCTTCACAGCAACAATACAGAACTGTTTAATCTGAAGGCAGGTAATCTCAGACAGCGCATCATCGATGTATTTGGAAAGCGTATCAATCAGGACCTCTTGCCGGTCAACGTAGAAACCACCATGTGTAAGATTTCCGGTTTTGTAGGAAAGCCGGAAGCTGCACGCAAGAAAGGAGCCCATCAGTTCTTCTTCGTGAACGGACGATATATGAAGCATCCTTATTTCAATAAGGCGGTGATGACTGCTTACGACAGATTGGTTCCACAGGGCGAACAAGTGCCTTATTTTCTGTACTTTGATGTCAATCCCAACGACATCGATGTCAACATCCATCCTACCAAGACAGAAATCAAGTTTGAAAACGAACAGGCTATCTGGCAGATTCTGATGGCAGCCGTCAAGGAATCCATTGGAATGTTCAATGATGTGCCTTCCATCGATTTTGATACAGAAGACAAACCGGATATTCCGGTGTATAATCCGGATATGATACCTTCTGCTTCTGCCCCGAAGATTAGCTTAAATCCGCATTACAATCCATTCAAGTCCTCCTCGTCATCCGGGAAACCTGCTGCAGCAAAGCCGGTGGATGAACAGTGGGAACAGTTGTATGAAGGATTGAATGATCAGGATTCGGTGGAAAGAGAAGCCGATATCTTTGAGTCGGAAAATGAAGCGGAAATCAATACATCCCAAAGTATTTTAGCCGAAAAGTCACCAGCACATTATCAATATAAAGGTAAGTATGTGATGACTGCGGTGAAGTCGGGACTGATGATCATAGACCAGCATCGGGCACATGTGAGAGTGCTTTATGAACGATATCTTGAGCAGATTCAGCAACAGACGAGTCATTCCCAGAAAGTCCTTTTCCCGGAGGTACTTCAATTCCCGGTTTCCGACGAAGTAATCTTGAAAAAACTTCTGCCGGAGATGAACAAGATGGGATTTGAACTGGATGATCTGGGTGGAGGAAGTTATGCCGTCAATGCAATTCCTACCGGACTGGATGGCGTAAACCCGCTACATCTGGTACAGGATATGGTTTTCTCTGCCAAGGAAAAGGGAGTTAAGGCTCTGGATGAAGTACATCAGTCGTTGGCTCTGACATTGGCACGAAATGCAGCCATTCCGCAGGGACAGGTATTGAGCAATGAAGAGATGGAATCCCTTGTCAATGACCTGTTTGCATGTAGCAACGTCAACTATACTCCGGATGGCAAAAATGTGCTTTGTATTCTCAAACAGCAGGAAATTGAGCATCTTTTAGGCTAAAATGGGGTTTAAAATGGAAAAAAGACAACTTTTTTTAGAAAAAAGTGCATTTTTTTTATGAAAATAGGAAAAAATTAAAAAATAAGTAGTAATTTTGCCTCCAAAATATAAAAGATGATTTGTTTTAATGAATTATATATTGATTGTTAAATATTAAAGTTATGAAAAAGTTATTAGCTGTACTGGCATTTGCCGGTCTTTCATTAAGTGGATTTGCTCAGGATGCAACTCCTACAGAGAAGTATAGTGTTGCTACAAACTCTTTCTGGAGTAATTGGTTTATTCAGGCTGGTGCTGAGTGGAATGCTTGGTATTCAAGCGAGGAGCACGGTCAGAATTTCTCAACAAGCCCTTTCAAGAAGTTCCGTTCTAATCCTGGTGCTTCTGTAGCTATCGGTAAGTGGTTTACTCCTGGTATCGGTTTGCGTACCAAGTTGCAGGGTATCTGGGGTAAGGAAGTTTATAATCTGGAAACAGGTGCACAGGGTAAGTTCAATAAGTATTGGCTTTTGAATGAGCACGTCATGTTCAACGTCAGCAACTTGATCTGGGGTTACAATGAGAACCGTGTTTGGAATGTAATTCCATTCGTCGGTGGTGGTATTGGCCGTACAATGACTCACAACTTTTATTCAATGGACCTCAGTGCAGGTATCCAGTCAACTTGGAAGGTTGCTAAGCACCTCAATGTTTATCTTGAGGCTGGTTGGAACCGTGTTGAGAGTGATATCGATGGTGGTTGGGAGGATGGACACCGCGGTTGGGATTCTCATGATAACAACCTCTATGCAGAACTCGGTTTGCAGTTCAATCTCGGCAAGTCAAACTGGAAGAAGACTCCAGACGTAGATGCTATCAATGCTCTCCATCAGTCAGAGCTCGATGCACTCAATGCTAAGCTGAACGATGCTAATGCAGAGAACGATCGTTTGAAGCAGAAGCTTGCTGAGCAGAAGCCAGTAGAGACTCCAGAAGCAGTTAAGGAGTTTGTTAACACTCCAGTATCTGTATTCTTCAACATCAACAAGACCAACGTTGCTTCTCAGCAGGATTTGGTTAACGTACAGGCTATTGCTAAGTACGCTAAGCAGAATGGTTCTAAGTTGCTCGTTAATGGTTATGCTGATAACGCAACTGGTACTCCAGAGATCAACCAGAAGCTTTCTGAGGGTCGTGCAGAGGCTGTTGCTGCAGAGCTCGTTAAGATGGGTGTAGAGAAGAGCAACATCACAACTCGTGCTAACGGTGGTTCAGATGAGCTTTCTCCAATCTCATTCAACCGTCGTGCTACTGTTCAGATTGCAGACTAATCTATATTAGATATATATCTTAAGGGAGGATGTGTCATAAAAGCGTGGCACATCCTCCTTTTTTTAATGAGAAATTACAAATGAGAAATGAGAAATGAGAAAGGGGAAAAGGGGGATTTTTAGGAGGAAATGAAGTTTTTTGAAGAAAAAGAGAAAAAAGTTGCGGAAAAATTTGGTGGAATGAAATAAAGTTCGTACCTTTGCACCCGCTTACGAAACGTAAGGGCGTTTAGCTCAGCTGGTTTAGAGCATCTGCCTTACAAGCAGAGGGTCGGCGGTTCGAATCCGTCAACGCCCACTAGGAAGGTTTCACAATATTTGTGGAACCTTTTTTGTTTTTTAAGCTAATTTATCATTATTTCTTCTGTCTTCTCAGATTATTTTTCTACCTTTGCAGCCTAATTAGATATATTAATACGTATTAGTTATGAATTTAGATTTGTTGACAGCCATATCACCTATTGATGGCCGTTATAGGGGAAAGACAGAAGCGCTTGCTAATTATTATTCAGAGTTTGCGCTGATTCGTTATCGTGTAAGAGTTGAAATAGAGTATTTCATTACTTTGTGCGAATTGCCATTGCCGCAATTAGCATCCTTTGATCATGCTCTTTTCGAGCGTTTACGTGACATCTACCGTAATTTGGATGAGAACGAAGCACAGCGTGTGAAGGATATTGAGAAAATAACCAATCACGATGTGAAGGCTGTCGAGTATTTTATCAAAGAAGAATTTGATAAGATCGGTGGCTTGGATGCTTATAAGGAGTTTATCCATTTCGGACTTACATCTCAAGATATCAACAATACCAGTGTTCCTCTCTCTGTCAAGGAGTCTCTGGAACAGGTGTACTATCCTCAGGTAGAGGAACTCATTGCTCAGTTGCAGACCTATGCTGATGAGTGGAAGGATGTTCCAATGTTGGCAAAGACTCACGGACAGCCAGCTTCTCCTACTCGTTTGGGTAAGGAAATCATGGTGTATGTCTATCGTCTCACAGAACAGCTCAATTCTTTGAAAGCCTGCAAGATCACTGCCAAGTTTGGTGGTGCTACTGGCAACTACAATGCCCACCACGTAGCTTATCCAGAGTTCGACTGGAAGGCATTCGGCAACAAGTTTGTCAGCGAAAAGTTGGGCTTGGAGCGTGAACAATATACTACTCAGATTAGCAATTACGACTATCTGGGCGCCATCTTTGATGCCATTCGTCGTATCAACACCATCATCATCGATTTGGATCGTGACTTCTGGATGTATATCTCTATGGAGTACTTCAAGCAGAAGATCAAGGCAGGCGAGGTAGGTTCCAGCGCGATGCCTCATAAGGTAAACCCTATCGACTTCGAGAACAGTGAGGGTAACTTGGGTATTGCCAATGCCATCCTTCAGTTTTTGGCGCAGAAGTTGCCAGTAAGCCGTTTGCAGCGCGACCTGACCGACAGTACCGTTCTTCGCAACATCGGTGTACCTATGGGTCATGGTGTGATTGCCATTCAGAGCACCTTGAAAGGCTTGCGCAAGTTGATCTTGCACGAAGAGAAGTTGCAGGAAGATTTGAACAATACATGGGCAGTAGTAGCTGAGGCTATACAGACCATCTTGCGTCGTGAGGCATATCCACATCCATACGAAGCACTGAAGGCTTTGACACGTACCAATAAGCACATGACAGAGGAAACCATTCATGAATTTATCCAAGGTTTGAACGTTAGTGATAGCGTGAAGGCAGAATTGATGGCGATTACCCCAAGTAACTATACTGGTATCTAAGGAATAGATGTGGCGTAAACTCTTAAAGAAATAATTAATTATAATATTAACAAATAAGATTTACTAACCCAGCCGTGAGGCTATTATTAAGAATTAATGACTATGGATTCAGAAATCGAAAACAAAGCTCAAGGTCAATCTACTGAGAGTGAGGGAACCCGTGAGGGAGGTTATAACCCAGCAGGTGGTTATCAGAGAAATTATCACAGTAACGGACGCCCACAGCGTCCACGTATTAACTCGCAGCGTGCTTATAGCAGCGACAGAGGCAGCAGTAATAGCGAGGGTGGTTTCCGCCCTGAAGGCTTCGGCGCTGGCTTGCAGAGCTCAAATGGTGAACATTCTCAGCAGCGTGGTGGCTATCAGTCACGTGGCGGCTATGGTCGTCCACAGGGTGGTGGCTATAATAACAATCGTGCCGGTGGTTATCAGCCACGTCAGCAGGCAGGTGGTTATCGTCCACGCTACAACAATAATAATAACGATGCTGAAGGCGGTTATCAGCCACGTCAGCAGGGCGGTTACCAGCCACGTCAGCAGGGTGGTTATCAGCCACGTCAGCAGGGCGGTTACCAGCCACGTCAGCAGGGCGGTTACCAGAATCGCCAGCAGGGCGGTGGTTACAACAACAACCGTGGTGGTGGCTACAACAACAACCGTGGTGGTGGCTACAACAACAATCGTGGCGGTGGTTACAACAACAACCGTGGCGGCGGCTACAACAACAACCGTGGTGGCTACAACAACAATCGTGGCGGCGGCTATCGTCAGCACACTCCTGGCTATGATCCAAATGCAAAGTATAGCTTGAAGAAGCGTATTGAGTACAAGGAGGAGAACTTCGATCCAACAGAGCCATTGCGTTTGAACAAGTTCCTTGCCAATGCAGGTGTATGTTCTCGCCGTGAGGCTGATGAGTTCATCCAGGCAGGAGTTGTTACAGTCAATGGTGAGGTTGTAACAGAGTTGGGTACCAAGATTCTCCGCACCGATGAGGTGAAGTTCCATGACGCACCAGTATCATTGGAGAAGAAGGTATATGTATTGCTCAACAAGCCAAAGGATTACGTGACAACCAGCGATGATCCTCAGCAGCGCAAGACCGTGATGGATCTTGTCAAGGACGTATGCCCAGAGCGTATCTATCCAGTAGGCCGTCTCGACCGCAACACCACAGGTGTCCTCCTTCTCACCAACGATGGTGATTTGGCAAGTAAGTTGACACATCCTAAGTTCCTGAAGAAGAAGGTTTATCATGTACATCTCGACAAGAACATCACTGCTCACGACTTGCAGCAGATTCGTGATGGTATCACTTTGGATGACGGCGAGATCAAGGCAGACGCAGTAGATTATGCAGACGAGCGCGACAAGGCACAGGTGGGCATCGAAATCCACAGTGGCAAGAACCGTATCGTTCGCCGTATCTTCGAGAGCCTCGGTTATCGTGTTACCAAGCTCGACCGTGTACAGTTTGCAGGTTTGACCAAGAAGAACCTTCGTCGCGGTGACTGGCGCTTCCTCACAGAGAAAGAGGTTGACATGCTCCGCATGGGTGCTTTTGAATAAGAAATAATAAAAACAATGGAAAAAGTAAAAAGAACTAAAGTCGTAGATTTGCTCAAGAGCACAGCCTACGATTCAATCGTGAATGTAAAGGGATGGGTGCGTACCCATCGTAGTAGCAAAGCAGTCGATTTTATCGCTCTTAACGATGGTTCTACTATTAATAATATTCAGATAGTAGTCGACCCATCCAAGGTCGATGAGAATCAGCTCCGTCAGATCACTACAGGTGCTTGCATCAGCGTAGTAGGTACTTTGGTAGAGAGCCAGGGTGCCGGTCAGAGCGTAGAGATCCAGTGCGAAAGCATAGAGATTTACGGACTCTGCGGCGGTGATTATCCAATGCAGAAGAAGGGTCAGAGTTTCGAGTATATGCGTCAGTATGCTCATCTCCGTCTCCGTACCAATACCTTTGGTGCAGTGATGCGTATCCGTCATAACATGGCAATGGCTATCCACACCTATTTCCATGAGCATGGATATTTCTATTTCAACACACCGCTTATCACAGCCAGCGACTGCGAGGGAGCCGGTCAGATGTTCCAGGTAACCACCAAGAACCTCTACAATCTGAAGAAGACAGAGGATGGCAAGATAGACTATTCAGATGATTTCTTCGGCAAGCAGACTTCCCTCACCGTGTCAGGTCAGTTGGAAGGCGAGTTGGGAGCCACAGCCTTGGGCGCTATCTACACATTCGGTCCAACCTTCCGTGCAGAGAACAGTAATACCCCTCGCCACCTGGCAGAGTTCTGGATGGTAGAGCCAGAGGTAGCTTTCTTGGATATGGACGGTTTGATGGAGTTGGAGGAAGACTTCATCAAGTACTGTATCCGTTGGGCGTTGGAACATTGCAAGGACGATTTGGCATTCTTGAACAAGATGATCGACAAGGGTCTGATAGCCCGTTTGGAAGGCGTCTTGAATTCCGACTTCGTACATCTCCCATATACCGAGGGAATCCGCATCCTGCAGGAGGCAATCGCCAATGGCAAGAAGTTTGAGTTCCCATGCGAGTGGGGTGATGACTTAGCATCCGAGCACGAGCGCTTCCTGGTAGAGGAGCACTTCAAGCGTCCAGTCATCATGACCAACTATCCAAAGGCTATCAAGGCATTCTATATGAAGATAGACGAGGAGGAGAGCGGTTTCGGAGGCAAGAGCGGTCAGACCGTTCAGGGCACCGATGTCCTGTTCCCACAGATTGGTGAGATCATTGGCGGTTCAGTTCGTGAGGAAAGCTATGACAAGTTGATGGGTGAGATTGAGGCACGCAACATACCGATGAAGGATATGAGTTGGTATCTCGATACCCGCAAGTACGGCTCATGCCCACACGCAGGTTTCGGACTCGGTTTCGAGCGTCTGATACTCTTCGTAACCGGTATGCAGAACATCCGTGACGTGATTCCATTCCCACGTACACCAAAGAACGCAGAGTTCTAAAAGAATACGATAAAAAGATAAGAAGAGGGTGTGTCATGAGTCCATGGCGCACCCTTTTTGTATTACACTCTAAGGATTAGCGTTAATGTTGTTAAAAAAAGAGAGAAAATGATGTAGTTTCAATAAAAATGAGTATATTTGCATATTTGAAAGTGGTTAATAGCTTTCTTGTGAAAGAAGGTTACTTAGGCAACTGAAGTTTTTACAATCTTCAGTGAATTAGTTTCGTAAATTAGTTTTAAAGAAAATTGTAGTTTGAAACCCCCAACTGTGAAGCTGGAGGTTTTTCTGTCTAAATTACCCCTAAAACTGCATTTTGGGCACTTGATTTGGGTATTTCTGCTTCATTTTTTCGCCATTTTCGAGGGTCTTAAATCGCAAAAATAGCCTCAAAAATAACTTTTCCGTTAAATAAAGTAATTAAAAGTGGTATTATATAATAGTTTTCCAATCTCTGTTTGAATATTGGAAAACAGGACATTCCTAAAGATGATAAACTTATTGAATAATCTATGGCAAGCCAAAGGGTTGAAGTTATAAGCTTCAATATCAAGCACTTATACAATATCTATTTTGGGAGTTACCATGATAGTAACACGGTTCTTGTCATTTTTTCTCTATCTCCTGACGAGAGATATTATTATTGATTTCCTTTTTAAAATCAAATCGTATTTTATTGATTTTTAGCAAGTTGAACCTTCATGTTTTGGGAAATCCTCAGACTATATCCTGTGTATTTTCTCTAATTCAATCACTTTTAGGACAATTAATTGCGGTTATATTTTGTTTTTTGACTAAATAAATGTACCTTTGCAGTCAAAAACATAAATTGTAAGTAAATGGGAAAGATTATATTGACGGGAGACCGTCCTACTGGTAAACTCCACTTGGGTCATTATATCGGCTCGCTTCAGCGACGTGTGCAGCTGCAGAATGCTGGCGACTTCGACAAAATGTTTGTGTTCATGGCTGATGTTCAGGCACTGACTGACAATGCTGATAACCCTGAGAAGATTAGACAGAATATCACTGAGGTGGCTCTCGACTACCTTTCTGCTGGTCTTGATCCGCAGAAATGTACACTCTATATCCAGAGTATGATTCCGGAATTGGCTGAGTTGACTACCTACTTGATGAACCTCATCTCTGTATCTCGTGTGCAGAGAAATCCTACCGTGAAGACGGAAATCAAGATGCGTAACTTCGAGGCGAATATCCCATTGGGCTTCTTCTGCTATCCTGTGAGTCAGGCTGCCGATATTACTGCCTTCAAGGCTACTACCGTTCCTGCTGGTGAGGACCAGGAGCCTATGCTGGAGGTGACCCGTGAACTGGTGCGCAGATTCAATCAGATCTATGCGCCTGTATTGGTGGAACCTGAGATTCTGCTCCCTGAAAATGCGGTTTGCCGTCGTCTTCCTGGTACCGATGGTAAGGAGAAGATGAGCAAGAGTTTGGGCAACTGCATCTATCTGAGCGATGATGAGAAGACCGTTTGGAAGAAGGTGAAGAAGATGTCGAATGGTGAGCCTCGCATGAGCATGGAGGAGCCTGGACATTTGGAGGGCAATGCCGTGTTCACCTACATGGAGGCTTTCTCTACTGATGAGGACTTCGCTGAGTTCTGGCCTGAATTCAAATCTCTCGATGAACTGAAGGAGCAGTATGTGAAGGGTGGTATCGGTGACGGTACTTGCAAGAAGTTCTTGAACAGTGTGCTCAACAAGATGCTCGACCCTATCCGTGCCCGCCGTCATGAGTTTGAGCAGGATATTCCTGAGGTGTTCAATATCCTGAAGAAGGGTAGTGAGGATGCGCGTGAATTTGCTGCGCAGACAATGGATGAGGTGCGCAAGGCTATGCGTATCGACTACTTCAGTGATGCTGCTTATATTGAGGAGCAAGCTGCGAAATATAGAATTAAATGAGAAATTACAAATTAGAAATGAGAAATGAAAAGGCAAAAGTTATCGTCAGCTGGTAACTTTTGTCTTTTTTATATTATTATGATATGTTTTTAACGCAAAAAACAAAATAATTTCTTTTCTTATCCTTTGTTCTCGTTTTTTTTCCTTATTTTTGCAAACAGAATAAATAAAAGAAGCAGAGTATAATGAAAATGAGAAAAATGCTCCAATACAGACTTGCTGATTTAGATAGTATGCTGGTATTGCTCTTCGCTTTTTTGCAACCCATCTCGGCTCAAAAAGCTGATGACAATGTGCATATATTGCAATGCAATGATAGATACGTCTTCAAAACAGATGACGCAGGTAAGACTATTGTTGTTAACACTACGGATTATGAGTATGGTGTAACCCAATATTCCGCTATAGTTCAACCATGTGCTTATTACGGAGAGTTTATTCGTTTGGACAAGGCACAGTGTAAGGGGTATGCACAATACAAGTCAGCCATTCCTCGTAATGTCTTTTACGATGATACCAAGATTTGCTACTTTAGCTATCAGATTCCAAAGGTTGGCAAGACTCTGAAGGCTTCTTTTACTCGAACCTATCTCAATCCTATTTATTTCACAACTATTCCTTTGTGTGAAGCTAATTATGTAGAGCATAAGAAGATAGAGGTAATCAAGCCAAAAGCCTTCCAGCAGTTTCGGATAAAAGAATATAATCTTCCTGCTGGTATAGAGAAAAGTGCTACATGTAATGCAGAGGGAGATTCCGTTTTTACTTATGTGATTCATTCCTTACCTGCACAGCTGATAGAACCTAATTCTCCATCTTGGGGATATAGTGTTCCTCATCTCTTGGTGTTGGGAGCATTCCAAAGTCTGCAAGATATGTTTGCCTGGTCTCATCAGTTGGCTAATGTGGATTGCTTTATTCCTAATCAAGAAGAAATACTAAGAGAGATACAGAAAGGGGCAAAAAACGATTATGACAAGATAGCCAATACTTATGCCTGGGTACAGCAGAATATCAGATATTTGGCTTTTGAGGCAGGCATTTCTGCTCATCAACCGGCAACACCTGCTGAAACTATTCGTAAGCGTTATGGTGATTGCAAGGCTATGGCTCTTTTGCTCAAAACCTTGCTCAAGGCTCAAGGCTTTGATGCTCGTCAAACGGATATAGGGACATGGGATGTACCTTATTCTTTGCAGGAAAATCCTTCTATTGCATCTATTGATCATGCGATATGTACGGTTTTCTATCAGGGAAAGCCATATTATCTGGATGCTACGAATCCATATATTCCTTTAGGCTATGTGCCAGACAATATACAAGGAAGGATGGCTTTGGTAGAAGACGCTGATAGCTTTCGTATGAATAAGTTACCTGAGCTGGCTGCTGATTCTTGCTTTTCTTCTATAACATATCAGGCAACCTTAGAATCTGGGGATGATGGAAACTACGATATAAAGGGAAAATTGTACTCTAAATGGAAGGGCGATATGAAGTCTTGGATATTAGTGGGGAATGACGCTACGGCACAAGATGAAAAAGAGAAGGCCTTGGTGGCAGCGATGGGGGTTGATGAACGATTGGATAAGATTGGGGATATAGTGATGACGGGAAATCGTCCTCAGGATGAGTCTTTGAATATCACTGCTTTTTTTATGAAAAAGGGAGCTGGGCAACTGGTTGACGGTAGTGTTTATTTAGATGCCAATCTCGATGAGAGCCTTTTTCTGACTCCAGTGGATACAACCAAACGGGTTTCCGATTACATGATAAGTATGAAAGTCAAAAATGTGCGTAAGGTCAGTCTCTCTATACCAAAAGGTATGCGTGTGCAGGAACTCCCTGCTCCTTTTGCGTCGCATTCCCATTGGGCTGACTTGTCTTGTACGTTTTCCAAACAAGGCAATCGTGTCGTCATGAAAAAGGAATATGTTATCAAGAACAGGCGAGTAGCCTTGAAGGATATTCCGGCATGGAACAAAATGGTTTCCGAATGGAATGATGCCTGCAATCAGCAAGTAGTTATATTAACAAAATAAGTAATTGATATTTTAAAAGGTTGAGATTATGAAGAATGTAAGAATGGCGGGAGTTGCTTTCTTCTTATTGATGATGCAACTCGTATGTTTGTCGGTTAAGGCCGACAACAAGGCTGATTATCTCAAGTTGGCGCAAAAAGTACGCCAGGAAGTATGGGACAATACGCCTGTTGATTTCAAGAAACGTGCTGTTCCCGAGAAATTCAAGAAGAAATCGGCGGTGATTCTATCTTATTACAAGGAACTGAGTACCGATTACCATCGCAAGGCTACGACAGAGTTGTTTATCAGTGGAAGACTGACACGCCAGATAGATTGCGAGGATATGGAGCGTATGCTGATACAAATCAACGACAAGAAAGCCCTGAAGGACTATTCAGAATTCTCTTTTCTTACAAAATCGAAGAAATGGCTGGGCGGATATCATCATACGACCAATACCATCTTGGGAATTCGTGTGTTGAAGAAAGACGGCACGGTGCAGGTGGTGGATTTCGACGATTACGTAGATGTGAAGGAAGGTAAGAAAGGCAAGGAACTCAGTCAGAAGATTGCGGTGCCAGGTTTGGAGATTGGCGACTGTATTGATGTCTTTTCGTTAGACCAGATAGACACTCAGGAACAGCAGTTGGATCCGTTTGTATTTTTCTTGCGCCAAAGTGAGCCAGTGCTCTATAGCCGTATTCATTGTGTGTTAGATCAGAGTCTTGCCACAGTTTATCGTTCCATGAATGGTGCTCCCGAGTTTAAGCAGACAACGGATAAGGACAAGAATGCCGTGCTCGACCTGACTATGGACCAGCCTGTGGATGCAGAACCTTCCGTATGGTACAATGCAACCGTTCAGTCGCCTTACATCATGATGTTTATTACTCCTACCAAGACCAAGACGGTCATCGTAGAGAAGGCCATGCGCCAGAAGGGTGTTCGTGCCAATCCGGATGTGGCACCTATTCTGCAGGATGACTGGAAACTGATGAAGACTTATGTCAGCAAGAATGGCTATTCGCCCATCGGCCTCTCTGGTAAGTACACGAGAGTATTTAAGGCTCTTAAAAATGCAGACCTGTCTGCAGAAGAGAAGGCAGACAGGATATTTTCTTTTGAGTATATATGTGCGGGAACTTCTCAAGCGTCATTTAATGTGGTACCCAACTACTTGCGTAAGTTAGGAGTAGAATTGGAGATGGGCATCACGACACCTCTCGGAGCACTTCCAGTGGATCAGTTAATCAATTACAATTCCACCACTTGGTTCTTCCGTCTCAAGGGAACTAACTTGTATTATTTCCCTGGTACTTATCCTAAGGTTGCTTCCGAGATACCTTATATATATCAAGGAAGAAAGGCGTATATGCAAGATTCCGAGGAACAAATAACGATACCTGTGAGTCAAGCTGAAGACAATAAGTCGGTGAATGATATGGTGGTTAAACTTGATGGTACTAAACTTGATATCAGTAGGAAGGTAACTTATTCGGGTGAACAGAAAATGTACGGTCAGTCTTTGGTGAGTCCTGATAACACGCTTTTTGGTTCAAGCCAACTTGAAGCTTATTGGCGATATTTGAAATACGACGACAAAGATCCGTACTCTTGTTATACTAAGAAGGAATCTGCTGAATTAAAAGGAGCTTTCAATGAATATCAGAAAAATGCCATAGATCCGTTTAAGGCTGAAATCAGTAGTTATCACGATGGTGATCCTGTGCAAGTCGGTGGCTATGGAGTAGATTGCGTGGGAATCCGTCGAGATAGTTCTAACTTTGTTTATCATGTAGATTATGTGATGGATGGAATGGTGAAACGCGCTGGAAATAACTATTTGTTGTCGGTAGGTAAGTTAATAGGAAGTTCGTTGAAAATAGAAGGCAAGGATCGAGAGCGTATCGATGATGTTTGGCGCAAGATGGCGTTTGTTGATGAATGGAATATAGAGATTCCGTTGCCGCAAGGATATAAGGTCTCTGCTGAAGCATTAAAGAAGATTGAGACTTCGGTGGCTAATGAGTGTGGAGAATTCACGGTTAAGGCTACCGCTGGAAATGAAAGTGTAAAAGTGTATGTGCGCAAATGTTTTGCTCATAGAGTGGAACCTGTCTCAAACTGGAGCAAACTGTTGGCTTTGGTTGACGCTTGTAGCGCTTTCGCTGATAAGCAGATGGTAATAGCGAAACGAATGTAAGTTTATTGAGTATATTTTTAAATTCTAAAAGAGGTGGTTACAGCTTGAAGGTCATATACCAGTAAAACTAAATGAGGTTTAAGAATTGAAAAAGGTGAATAAACGAATATTGCAATTAGCGGTACCGTCGATAATATCCAATATCACGGTACCGCTTTTGGGTTTGGTAGATGTCGCCATCGTCGGACATATCGGCGATGCAGCGTATATTGGAGCCATTGCCGTTGGCTCGATGCTCTTCAATGTCATCTACTGGCTGTTCGGCTTTCTGCGGATGGGAACCAGCGGAATGACTTCGCAGGCTTTGGGCAGGAGAGATTTGGCGGAAGTGATGAGGCTCTTGGTGCGCTCCTTAGGCATCGGTGTGGGGATAGGTCTGCTCTTCTTCGTGCTCCAAAAATGGCTCATCGGATGTGGATTGTGGGCTATGTCGCCGGAGGCTGATGTGGTGGAACTTGCCCGCAGATACTGCTATGTCTGCATCTGGGGTGCTCCTGCCGTATTGGGTCTGTATGGGTTTACGGGATGGTTTATCGGTATGCAGAACACCCGTATTCCGATGATGGTTTCGCTGACGCAGAATGTGGTGAATATCATCGCTTCTCTGCTGCTGGTCTTTGTGGGCAAGATGACGGTGGAGGGCGTGGCACTCGGTACGGTCATCGCCCAATGGTGGGGCTTCCTTATGGCGTGTCTGCTTTTCCGTCTTCATTATCGCCGGTTGGGCAAGTATGATTTCCGACAACATCTCTTAGCTGCGGAACCGCTCAAACGGTTTTTCTCGCTCAACAGGGACATCTTTCTCCGCACGGTGTGTCTGGTGGCTGTCAACCTCTTCTTCACGGCGGCTGGTTCCAGGGAGAGTACCTTGGTATTGGCGGTGAACACCCTGCTGATGACGCTCTTCACCATCTTTTCCTACTTCATGGATGGTTTTGCCTACGCTGCTGAAGCCCTGAGTGGCAAGTATTACGGGGCTAAGAACATGGTGGCCTTTCGGGAAGTGGTGCGCAGGACGATGGGCTTCGGGTTAGCAGTGGCTGCGGGGTTCACCTTATTATATATGATAGGAGGAGAAAACTTCCTTGCGCTCCTGACGGATGATGAGCGGGTGATAACGGCTGCGGGTGATTACTTCTGGTGGGCGGTTCTGATTCCCTTAGCTGGAATGGCGGCCTTTGTCTTCGATGGCATCTTCGTGGGCATCACTCAGTCGAAGTCGATGCTCTGTTCTACTGCCATCGCTTCGGCTTCCTTCTTTGCCCTGTTTTTCATCCTGCATCCGCTGATGGGCAATCATGCCCTGTGGCTGGCTTTCATCATTTATCTCGTTTTGCGTGGCATCGTACTGTATGTAATCTACCAAAATAAAATGTAGAAATATCGGATATTATTCTTGAAAAATTGCACACTAAAAAGTAGTGTGCGCATTTTTTAAGAAAATCAACATTAATATAGTTTAAATCTTCCGCTTTTATTCTTTTTCTTAGCTGAAATTTAGTACTTTCGCAGCGTAAAACTTTAAAAATAAATAGAGTAAATGAAAGCAGAAGATTATTATCAACAAGGTAACGCCTGGCGCAAGCAAGGCGACTTTAGGCGTGCCATCGACTGTTATCTGGAGGCCATTGCGCTCGATCCGGAGAGTCCTGCCGTGGCTGCCAAGGAGATGCTGGATGATATCATGAGCTTCTATTGCAAGGACTACTACAATCCATAATAACCGACATGTGGACAACGGCAGTTTTGGTTTACTCCAAGCGTAAAGATAATTAGAACGAAAAGAATATGAGTAAGATTAAAGGGGCTATTGTAGTCGATACAGGGCGCTGCAAGGGATGTGCGCTCTGTGTAGTGGCTTGTCCTCAACATGTCATTGCATTAGCCGAGAAAAAAGTGAATGTGCATGGTTATCGCTATGTGGAAGCGGCTGTGCCAGATGCATGCGTGGGCTGTACTTCGTGCGCCATTGTATGCCCTGATGGATGTATTACCGTGTATCGTAAGAAGGAGAATGAATAATGGCTGAACAACAGAAACGTGAAATAACTTTGATGAAGGGTAATGAGGCGATTGCTCATGCCTGCATCAGATGTGGTGTGGATGGTTTCTTTGGCTATCCGATTACTCCACAGAGTGAGATTATAGAGACTTTGGCTTTGCTCAAACCTTGGGAGACTTCTGGTATGGTGGTGCTCCAGGCTGAGAGTGAGGTGGCTGCCATCAATATGGTTTATGGCGGTGCGGGTGCTGGTAAGCGTGTGCTTACTACTTCGTCGAGTCCGGGTGTGGCTTTGATGCAGGAGGGCATTTCCTATATGGCGGGTGCCGAGATTCCGGGTGTCATCGTCAACGTGCAGCGTGGCGGTCCTGGACTGGGTACTATCCAGCCTTCGCAGGGTGACTATTTCCAGGCTACTCGTGGTGGTGGTAATGGTGACTATAATGTGATTGTATTGGCTCCGGCTTCTGTGCAGGAGATGGCTGACTTCGTGGACTTGGCTTTCACCTTGGCTTTCAAATACCGTAATCCAGCGATGATACTGAGTGATGGTGTCATCGGTCAGATGATGGAGAAGGTGGTGCTTCCTCCTATGAAACCTCGCCGCACTGAACAGGAGATAGCAGAGGAATGTCCTTGGGCTACCATCGGTCGTAAGAAGGACAGAAAGCCGAATATCATGACTTCCCTGGAACTGAAACCTGAAGTGATGGAGGAGCGTAATCTGCAGTTGCAGGAGAAATACAGGAAAATCCGTGAGACGGAAGTGCGCTACGAGATGCAGTGCTGTGAGGATGCTGACTATGTGATCGTGGCCTTCGGCAGTGCTGCCCGTATTGCGGAGAAGAGTATCGAGAGTGCCCGTGAACAGGGTATCAAGGTGGGACTTTTCCGTCCGATCACGCTCTGGCCTTTCCCTACTCAGGAGATCCATCAGTTGGCTGAGAGCAAGAAGGGCATCCTCGTGGCTGAAATCAATGCCGGACAGATGGTAGAGGATGTGCGTCTGGCTGTGAATGGTTTGGTGCCTGTTGCGCATTTCGGTCGTTTGGGCGGTATTGTGCCTGAACCTGAGGAAATTGTGGAGGCGCTCAAGCGATTAATTACTGAAAATATATAAATTATACATTATGAATGATATAATTTCACCAGAAAATCTGGTATATAAGAAACCGACACTGATGAACGATGTTCCGATGCATTATTGCCCGGGCTGTTCGCATGGTGTGGTGCATAAGCTTGTCGCCGAAGTGATAGAGGAGATGGGTATGGAGGATAAGACGGTGGGCGTTTGTCCTGTGGGCTGCGCCGTCTTCGCTTATCGTTATTTGGATATTGACTGGCAGGAAGCGGCTCATGGTCGTGCGCCTGCAGTGGCTACGGGCATCAAGCGTTTGTGGCCAGATCGTCTGGTATTTACTTACCAGGGTGATGGTGACTTGGCTTGTATCGGTACTTGTGAGACGATTCATGCCTTAAACCGTGGTGAGCATATTGCCATTATCTTCATCAATAATGCCATTTATGGTATGACGGGCGGTCAGATGGCTCCTACTACTCTGCTGGGTCAGAAGACGGCTACCTGTCCTTACGGTCGCCAGCCTGATCTTCATGGTTATCCGCTCAATATCACCGAACTTGCCAGTCATCTGACGGGTACTTGCTATGTGACCCGACAGAGCGTGGAAACTGTAGCGAGCATCAGAAAGGCTAAGAAAGCTATCCGCAAGGCCTTTGAGGCAAGTATGCAGGGCAAGGGTTCCAGTCTGGTGGAAATTGTTTCTACCTGCAACAGTGGTTGGAAACTATCTCCTGTGGAAGCTAATAAGTGGATGGAAGAGAATATGTTCAAGGAGTATCCTAAGGGAGACTTGAAGGATACGACGGGAATGTAAATAAGGATTGAAACAAATGAAGACAGAAATTATTATATCTGGGTTTGGTGGTCAGGGTGTTCTCTCTATGGGAAAAATCCTGGCTTATTCTGGACTGATGGAGGATAAAGAGGTGACTTGGATGCCTGCATACGGTCCGGAACAGCGTGGCGGTACGGCGAATGTGACGGTAATCGTGAGTGATGACCGTATCTCTTCGCCTATCTTGAGCCATTATGATGTGGCTATCGTACTGAATCAGCCTTCGCTCGATAAGTTTGAATCGAAGGTTAAGCCGGGCGGTGTGCTGATCTATGATGGGTATGGTATCATGAATCCTCCGCAGCGTAAGGACATCACCGTGTATCGTATTGATGCGATGGACAAGGCGGCTGAGATGAAAAACGCAAAGGTGTTTAATATGATTGTGCTGGGTGGTCTGCTGAAGGTTTGTCCTGTGGTGAGCACTGACGGTCTGAACAAGGCACTCTTCAAGTCGTTGCCTGAGCGCCATCATGGTTTGATTCCACTCAATATGAAAGCGGTGGAAGAGGGCATGAAAATCATAGAAAAGATGTAAGTGTGATATAAGTCCTGTTCGTGCAAGGCGTGAACAGGCTTAAGGGTCTAAAAAAAGTCCCACAGATTTCACAGATATCCACAGATTTATTTCTCTTCAAAAGATCTGTGTTAATTTGTGAAATCTGTGGGACTTTAATATTTCATCGGTCTATGTAAGACCTATGTAAAGTCCGTGAGATCTGTGGGGCTATATATTTTACTTGTTTTCTGCATCAATAGCCTTGATCTTATTTTTTACCAGTTCGAGTTCATCCTTGAGCTTCTGCACCTTGCGGTTCATTTCCTCTACGAGACTGTTGCCCTTCTTGCTGGCAGCATTGAGGAAGCCGAGGTTGTTCTCATAGGTGGTGATATCGCTGCGCAACTGGTCGTAGCGGCGCAAGAGTCGTCCACGCTCATTGTCCAAGGCATCAGAACCCTTCTCTGCCACATTCTTCAGATTGTTCTTGAAATTGTCGAGACGGCGCTTGGCATTGCTGATGTGCAAGTCCTTATAGATCTTGTCGAGCACTTCGTGATACTCCTTGTAGATATTGTCCTTTTCCTTGAAAGGCACATGACCGATGGAGTTATATTCCTCTGTCAGCTTCTGCAGTGCCTGCTGCACGTTCTCTACAGGGTTTTCGAGCAAGTCCTTCAGCTTAGCCACTACTTCGCGCTTCTTTGCCAAGTTGCTGTGCTCCGTGTTTCTGGTGCCCGCATTAGCCTTGTTGCGAGCCTCGAAGAATTTGTTGCAAGCTTCGAGGAAGTCCTTCCAGAGCAGTTCACCCTGTTTGCGAGGCACAACGCCCACGGTCTTCCATTCTTTCTGCAGCGCGATAATCTTGTCGCCCGTCTTCTTCCAGTCTGTGCTATCAGCAAGTTCCTGTGCCTTCTTGACGAGTTCCTGCTTCTTTTCCAAATTGCTGGAATATTGCGATTTCAGTTCCTTGAAGAACTCAGCCTTCTTGCTGAAGAACACATCATTGATGGTGCGGAAACGCTCAAAGATCTTCACGTTCATCTTCTGAGGAGCAAAACCGATTTCACGCCATTCCTGTTGCATAGCGATTACCTCCTTGGTAGTCGTTTCCCACTGGGCAGCAGTCTTGATGGCATCCAGGTCGATCGCCTCCAACTTTTCGCAGAGCGCAGTCTTCTGTTCGAGGTTCTTCTCCTCCTTAGCGCGGATTTCCTCAAAGTACTGCTGGTGCTTCTTGTTGATCACGGTGCTTGCCGCCTTGAAACGGCTCCAGATCTGCTCGCGCAATTCCTTGGCAACAGGACCGATTTCGCGGTACTGCTGGTGCAAGTCCTGCAACTGGTGGAAGGCAGAGATGACGTCCGGCTCCTCGTCGAGCTTTTCAGCAGCTTCGCAGAGTGCGGTCTTAGCCTCGAGGTTTTTCTTGAAGTCATATTCACGTGCCTCGCTGTTGAGTTTCAGGAGGTCGTAGAACTGCTCCACGTAGAGCTGGTAGTTGCGCCACAGCTCATTAGCCTTGTCGGCAGGCACGGTCTTGATTTCCTTCCATTCCTGCTGCAGGGCCTTGAAGTCATTATATGATTGGTTAGCTTCCTCAGGAGAGGTAGTCATAGCCTTGATCTTTTCTATAATCTCAAGTTTCTTTGCTAAATTTTCCTGCTTTTCCTCTTCCTGTTCGAGGAAGATCTTGGCGCGTTTTTCCTTGATGATCTGCATTTCAGCCTTGAAAGCTTCTTCTGTGTCATCAGGTAGGAGTACGAATTTTTCAGGATCACCACCTTTTTCCAGATACTCCTTGGATTGAGCATCCCGTTCTGCGAGGTGAAGTTTGTAGAAAGTTGTCTTCAGGTGGTCGAGCTCTTCCTTATTAGGAGCTTCGGCACTGCGAGCGATTTCTTTCACTCTTTCGAGCACTTCCTGCTTGGTGGCATACGCCTTCTTGGCAGGTTCTTCCATGGTTCCCTGTAACAGGGCATTTTCTTGAGAGTCCATCATTTCACTGTATTTAGTTTATGATTCGATTTCTTGGCAGATAACGGTGTCGCTATCTGCCACATACACACACAATAATTTTGCAAACTTAAGTAAAAAAAGCGAAAAATCCTAATTTTATTTTTTATTTTTACTTTTATCCTCGCTTTTTTATGTTTTTTTATCATTATTTTTCTGACTTGTTGTGTTCTTCTTGCTCTGTGCCCCTGCGCTATGTGGGGCTCGGCTCCTTCCTTAGAGCAAGCGCTTATAGCGCAGGAATCCCCACGTAAGGCCTGATACGACGATAGAGATGAGGATGGCAATGCCGAAACCGATGGAGCTGTCTTCCATGCCGTTGATGAGGTTCATTCCGAAGAAGGAGGAAATCAGGGTAGGCAACATCATGACGATACTGATGGACGTCAAGGTACGCATCGTGGTATTCATGTTGTTGTTGATGATGCTGGAATAGGTGTCCATCGTGGATTCCAGAATATCTGAATAGATATTGGTGGTTTCACGCGCCTGGGTCATCTCGATGTTGACGTCCTCGATCAGGTCGGCATCCAACTCATCCACCTGGAGTTTGAACTTCAGTTTAGACAGCAGGTTTTCATTGCCTCGGATGGAGGTAATGAAATAGGTGAGGGAATCCTGCAGACGTGAGAGACCGATCAGGCTTTCATTGTTGACGCCATGATCCAGATTGCGCTTGGCTTTCTCGATGAGCGAGTTGATCTGCTTGAGTCGCTTCAGATACCACACGGCAGAGGAAAGGAAGAGACGGAAAATCATATCCACATAGTCGGTGAAGCCTTCACCTCGTTTCTGCTGGAAACTCACGAAATCAATCATCATATTGGTTTCGTAATAGCAGACGGTGATGGTGACATCCCGCTTGTGGATGATACCCAATGGCACGGTAGTATAAGGAGTGCGGCTTCTGATTTCCTTGACATAAGGAATACGGAGGATGATGAGCATCCAGCCATCGTCGTATTCGTAGCGGGCACGCTCATCGGTATCACTGATGTCCGAGAGGAAATAATCAGGGATTTTGAATTCGTCTTCCAGCAAGCGCTGGTCTTCGTCGGTTGGACAAGTTACTTGTATCCAGCAGTTAGGCTGCCATTCATTGATAGCCTGCAGATGATTCTCTGTATTCCAATATGTTCTCATTGTTGCTAATCTCCACAAAATAAAAGTTTGGGGTATGGAGATTAGCTATCCCCCCAAAGCGGTGAATGGGTTTCTTTCTGCTGAATCTCCACGCCTACAATTCATTGTTGTTGTCCGCGTGATAATCGTCCATTTGTTTAATATTTAAAATTCCGGCTGCAAAGGTAATTAAAATAAACCAAAATGGCAAAAATAAAGCCGGGAATTTTCTTCCCGGCCCTATATTTTTAACCTTTTTGTAATTTATTTGGTTGGAATCTCGGCAAGCAACTGCTTCATGAGATTCCAGAATGGTGCTACGCAACTGATCTGGCAACGCTCAAACTGGGTGTGAGGGCTGCAGAGGGTAGGACCGAAGGATACGACATCGAGGTGTGGATATTTGCCCAAGATGATAGAGCACTCCAATCCGGCATGAACTGCCTGAACCTTGCCGTCTTCGCCGTTCTGCTCCTTATATACCTTGAGTACATGCTTCAGAATGTCACTGTCTGGGTTTGGATTCCAACCGCCATAGCTGCCGCTGAGTTCCACCTTCATACCTGCCATAGAGAAGCAGCTCTCAAACATGGTGGCGATGTAAGCCTTGTAACCTTCGTGTGATGAGCGGGCGAGAATCTTGATGGCTGCCTTTCCTTCGCCAATCTCTACGATGGCAAGGTTGGATGAGGTTTCTACGATTTCTGGCATAGATGGAGCCATGCGCAATACACCGTCGTGGCAAGCATAGATGGCATCTACGAGATTGTCCTGTATCTCCTGTGGTACTTCCATCTTAGGAGTTTCTACGTTCTCTGTGAAGAATTCAATCTTCTCGATGTTCTCGATACCCTTGAATTCATCCTGGAGTTCTTCCTTCCAGTCTGCTACCAAGTCCTGGAGTGCCTCTACGTTCTCCTTTGGCAAGGTGAGTACAACCTCAGCCTCGAATGGGATGGCATTGCGCATATTACCTCCGTTCCAGGAAGCAAGACGAGCGTCGAGTTCGGCAATGGCTTCACGTACGAAACGAACCATGCATTTGTTGGCATTGGCACGACCTTCGCAGATTTCGATACCAGAGTGACCGCCCTTCAAGCCCTTCAGGGTTACCTTGACAGCAGCATCTTCCTGGTCGGTTTCTACTTCCTTGTAGTCGAGAGTTGCTGTAATATCAATACCACCTGCGCTACCGATGACGAATTCACCCCAAACCTCTGTATCGAGATTGAGCAGGATGTCGCCGTTCAGTTCACCTTCAGGGAGTTCGTTGGCACCAAACATACCAGTCTCTTCATCGCGTGTAATGAGACCCTCTACCGGACCGTGCTGCAAGTCTTTTGCCTCCATGACAGCCATGATAGTAGCCACGCCCAGACCGTCGTCGCTACCGAGGGTAGTACGGTTGGCATGAACCCAGTCGCCATCGATGATAGTCTCGATAGGATCGGTTTCAAAATTGTGCTTGCTGTCTTTTGCTTTCTGAGGCACCATATCCATGTGCGCCTGCAGGATAACGCCCTTGCGGTTCTCCATACCCGGAGTAGCAGGTTTGCGCATCACGATGTTGCCTGCAGGATCCTGGAAAGCCTCTACACCAGCTTCCTTTGCCCAGTTGAGCAAGTAAGCCTGAATTTTCTCCAAATGTCCTGATGGACGTGGAACTTGTGTCAATTTGTCGAAGTTACGCCAGATTTCTACTGGGTTCAGATTCTTAATTTCAGCCATAATACTTTATTTAATTAGAAATGTTTTTTAATTAGAAATGAGAAATGTTTTTTAAATCTTTGTCATTTTTTTATCCGTGAACGAGAGCGAAATCCATGCATAGATGCCCAGCAGGATGACGAGCAGGGTCTGGATGGAGTGGACGATCAGCACGAAGAACAGGGCATCGTTTGATGAAATGCCATAGAGAATGAGCATCGTCTTCACGGCAAAATGCCAAGGTCCTGCTCCGTTCGGGGTAGGCACTACTACAGCGATACTGCCGATGATGAAAGTCACCAGTCCGCACATCACGCTGAGATGACTGGTTGCCTCAAAGCATTGGAAGGTGAGGAAATAGTGCAGGAAATAGCAGAGCCAGATGCCCAGGGTGAAACCTATGAAAAGCGGTACGTTCCTCACGCCCTTGAGCGATGCAACTCCCTGCCAGAGTCCCTGAAGGGTGGCTTTCACCTTATTATATATAGAAAGTTTTTTGAGCAGGAAATGTAACAGGATGAGGATGGCTATGCCGCAAATGGTAGTAACGATGTATCCCGTGGCAGTAAACTGGTGCAGGATGCTTTCCATGCTGGTGCCTGTCTTGTCGAAGAAATTGAGGAACACCGGTATCTGCAGGAGAAAAACGCAGCCGGCAATGAGCAAAACCAACAGAGAGTCGATGATGCGCTCAGTTACCACGGTGCCCAAGGACTTGGGGAATGAGATTCCCTCCCAGCGTTTCAGCACACCGCAGCGGGCAAACTCTCCGATGCGAGGCACCAGCAGACTCAGGGCATAACTCATGAAAATGGAGTTGACGCTGACACTACTTCGAGGGTGTTCTCCAATGGGGTCGAGTGTCTGTTTCCATCTCCAGCCACGGAAGGCCTGTGCCAGAATACCGAACGGAAAGGAAAGGAGCATCCAGGTCCAGTTCATCTTGTGCAGCAGGACGTCTTTTACCTGCTGGAAATCGAATCCACGGTACATCCAGTAGAGGATAGCGCCTCCCAAGAGGAGTGACCAACCCACCTTCAATATATTGTTTATCGTCTTCTTGATATTCATAGTTGGTGCAAAGGTACGATTTTTATCCGCAATAGCGAATGAAAAACATTACTTTTTAGCATGTAAGTGATTAATTTTAGCATAAATAAACATCAGAAGCGCTTTCCCACTCCATGAATCTTGACCTCCAGCACCGTCTGTTCTGGTGCTGATTTTGTGAAAAGTTGATAATTTAACAGGGTTAACTGTATGAATATCAAAAAAAAATAGTAAATTTGCAGAATTATTGGGTGATTTGTCGCATTACGTGGTCGAAAAGGGAATGAGGCGCATCACTTCTTGAAAACAACTTATAAATTAGCATGAAAGCAGTTAAACCAAAGAAAAATCTCGGTCAGCATTTCTTGACCGACCTGAATATAGCTAAGCGTATTGCCGATACGGTGGATGCTTGTCCTGATATTCCTGTGCTGGAAATAGGTCCTGGCATGGGCGTTCTTACTCAGTATCTTGTGGAGAAACCCCGTCTGGTCAAGGCTGTGGAGATCGACTCAGAATCGGTGGCTTATCTGCATGAGAATTTCCCTCAGCTCCAGGATCGTATCATCGGTGAGGATTTCCTGCGCATGGATCTCAACCGGATTTTTGACGGAGAGCAGTTTGTGCTTACCGGCAATTATCCTTATGATATTTCCTCTCAGATTTTCTTCAAGATGCTCGACTACAAGGAACTCATTCCATGCTGTACGGGTATGATTCAGCGAGAAGTGGCTTTGCGCATTGCTTCAGAACCAGGAAACAAGGCCTATGGCATCCTGAGTGTCCTGATACAGGCTTGGTATGATGTGGAGTATCTCTTCACGGTGGATGAGGGCGTGTTCAATCCGCCTCCAAAGGTGAAGAGCGCCGTCATCAGAATGACCCGCAATGATGTGAAGGAATTGGGGTGTGATGAAAAACTCTTCAAGCGCCTCGTCAAGACTGTGTTCAACCAGCGCAGGAAAATGCTCCGCGTCAGTCTGAAACAGATGTTCCCGGGAATGACTCCACGTGAGGATTTCTATACTACAGACGTCATGACCAAGCGCCCGGAACAGCTCACTATCCAGCAGTTTGTGGAACTCACCAACTATGTGGATGAGGAACTGAAACGCCTGGAAAGCGCAAAATAATTAGCTGATAATTTGGCTAATTGATAAGAAATGCCTATTTTTGTGGCGGAAAAGAAGTCCTATGGGCGGAAAAGAAATAGAAACTAACAATAACAAGTAATAAAATAAAGAATTATGATAGACGTAAAAGAAACTTTGAATTCAGCAGGTGAGCGTATGGAGATGGCAGCGATGTATCTCGCAGAGGAGCTCTCTCATATTCGTGCAGGACGTGCCAATGTGGCTATCCTCGATGGTGTAAGAGTCAACAGCTATGGCAGTATGGTACCGCTCAATCAGGTGGCTAATATTACGACTCCTGATGCCCGTACCATCGCTATCCGCCCTTGGGACAAGAAGGCCATCAAGGATATCGAAAAGGCGATTATGGACAGTGGCGTGGGTATCACTCCTGAAAACAATGGTGAAATCGTGCGCCTGGGTATTCCTCAGCCAACTGGTGAGCGCCGTAAGGAACTTGTGAAGCAGTGTGGCAAGATTGCTGAGAAGGCTAAGGTGGAGGTGCGCAATGTGCGTGGCGAAATCAAGGACAAACTGAAGAAGGCTATCAAGGACGGTCTTTCTGAGGATTTGGAGAAGGACGCTGAGAACGAGTTGCAGAAATTGCACGATAAATACATCAAGCAGCTTGAAGCACTGATGGCTGATAAGGAAAAGGAAATCATGACCGTCTAGTCTTACTGACTCTTTGACAATCATTATTGCAGTGAGTAGATGAAAGGACTTGTCATCAAAAATACAGGAAGCTGGTACACCGTCAAAACTGACGATGGCCAGCTTATTGAAAGTAAAATCAAGGGTAATTTCAGATTGAAGGGCATCCGCAGTACCAATCCTGTGGCTGTGGGTGATCATGTGGAAATTATAATCAATCAGGAAGGTACGGCTTTTATTTCTGCTATTGAGGATAGGCGTAATTATATTATCCGAAAGTCGCCTAATCTCAGTAAACAGAGTCATATCCTCGCCGCCAACGTCGATCAGGCCTTGTTGGTGGTCACTGTCAACTATCCGCAGACTTCCACCACTTTTATTGATAGATTCTTGGCCAGTGCCGAGGCTTATAGCGTACCGGTCGTCCTTGTATTTAATAAGCACGACCTTCTCTCTGAAGAGGAATTGCATTATGAGAAGATGATGTGTACGCTCTATGAGACCGTGGGCTATAAGTGTGTTGAGATTTCTGCCGAAACGGGAGAGGGCGTAGAACAGTTGTTCCCTATCCTGAAAGACAAGATTTCTCTTCTGAGCGGCAATAGTGGTGTGGGGAAGTCAACGCTGATCAACCGCCTGATTCCTCATGCTTCCCAGCGTACTGCAGAAATCAGCGATGCGCACAATACGGGTATGCACACCACCACATTCAGTGAGATGATTGAACTGCCTGAGGGTGGTTATCTGATAGATACTCCAGGAATCAAGGGCTTCGGTACGTTTGATATCGAGAAAGAGGAACTGACCAGTTATTTCAAGGAAATCTTCCATTTCTCCAAAGATTGTCGTTTTTCCAACTGTACGCATACCCACGAACCGGGTTGTGCGGTCATCAAGGCGGTGGAAGATCACTTCATTGCCGCCAGCCGATACCAGAGCTACTTGTCCATGCTCGAAGACAAGGACGAGAACAAGTATCGTGAGGCGTTTTGATGAAATGAGGAATGAGAAATGAGAAGTGAAGAACGAAGAATAAAGGAATATATTCATGGCAAAGCAAGAACAGAAGGACATCAAGCAACGTATTGAGCAGGGGGAGTTTGCTCAGAGTGCAGAGATCAGTGCAAGCTATCTGGATGAGGATATTCTCATCATTGATAATATCAAGGTACTTGCCAATCCTGATCCTGTGAGACTCCAGATGAATATGATTGCTTCTTGCCAGAAAGGAAATCTGAAGATGGAGGTAAATGGTAAAACGGTGGAAGTGGGCAAAAACGATATCTTCGTTTGTCCGCCTAATTCTGTTGTGGATATCATTGAGTTTTCATCGGATTTCACCTGTGTAGCGCTCTGTGTCACCAATCATGGTATGCAGAATATCCTGAGATCACATGTCAATGTGTGGAATCGCGCCATGTATGTGGACAAGGTTTCTGTCATCAGGATGACGAGCGAAGAAATGCTGTTCTATGCCAAGTTTACAGAACTGGTGCGTCTCTGTCTGGATGAAGAGCACATGGAGCATTCTTCCTGGAATCCTTATCGCCGCGAAATTGTGGAAACCTTATTGAAAACGGCACTTCTCGCCCTTTGTAATGCTTTCACGACCGAGGTGGCTGATGTAGCTAAAAACAATTCTTCTACTTATGATATATTCGACAGATTCCTGGTGATGCTGCAACAGAATGAGGTGAAACACAAACCAGTGGACTTCTTCGCCCAGCAGTTGTGCATTACTCCGAAATACCTTTCCATCGTCTGCAAGCGCCATAGCAATAAGACGGCTATAGAATGGATTACGGAATACACGCTTGCGGACATCACTTACTACCTGCGCTCCACCAATAAGTCTATCAAGGAAATATCAGGTATCTTAGGCTTTTCCAATACCTCGTTCTTCGGTAAGTATGTAAGGGAACATTTCAAGATGTCGCCGCTGAAATACAGGATGAGCCTGAGAGGTAATAGTAAAAATGAATAATAATTAATATTGAAATCATGGATAATAGAAAAGTAGCCCTCATTACGGGTATTACGGGTCAGGACGGCTCTTATTTGGCAGAGTTACTATTAGAGAAAGGTTACGATGTGCATGGCACCATTCGCCGTTCCTCTACTGACTACCGCGAGCGTATCGCTCATCTGGAAGGTAAACCTAATTTCCACCTTCATTATGCCGACTTGGGAGACTCTATGAGCATCATTCAGGTGATGAACAAGGTGAAACCAACCGAAGTTTATAACCTCGCCGCTCAGAGCCACGTTCAGGTAAGTTTTGACTCTCCTGAGTTTACTGCCGATGTAGATGCTACAGGTGTGCTCCGTATCTTGGAGGCTATCCGCCAGTGCGGTCTGGAGAAGACCTGCCGTATGTATCAGGCTTCCACATCCGAGCTTTATGGCAAGGTAGAGGAGGTTCCTCAGAACGAGAATACACCATTCCACCCATATTCCCCATACGCCGTAGCCAAGCAGTACGGTTTCTGGATTGTCAAGGAGTATCGTGAGGCTTACAATATGTTCTGCTGCTCTGGTATCCTCTTCAATCATGAGAGTGAGCGCCGTGGCGAGACTTTCGTTACCCGCAAGATTACTCTTGCTGCAGCCCGCATCAAACAGGGTAAGCAGGAGAAACTCTATCTCGGCAACCTGGATTCTTTGCGTGACTGGGGTTATGCGAAGGACTATGTAGAGTGTATGTGGCTTATCCTCCAGGCAGAAAAGCCAGAGGACTTTGTCATCGCTACCGGTAAGCAGCACTCTGTAAGAGAGTTTGCTCAGTTGGCTTTCCATCATGTAGGTATCGAACTGAAGTGGGAAGGCAAGGATGAGAACGAAAAGGGTATCTGCGTAGAAGGTCCTGAGAACTTGATTGGCAAGACCCTCGTAGAGGTTTCTCCAGATTTCTACCGTCCAACAGATGTAGTCAATCTCTGGGGTGATCCAACCAAGGCAAAGGCAAAGCTCAACTGGAATCCTAACACCACCTCTTTCGAGGAATTGGTGAAGATCATGGTAGAGAGCGATATGGCCAAGGTTGCTGCCGAGGATGCAGGTCAGAAGGTTCGTTGCAACCTCGTGGAATATCTTGAGAAGGGTATCGTAAAGTAATCATCTGATTTTTTCATAATGATATAAAGGGTGTGGCATCAGTCACACCTTTTTTGTGTGTCGGGCATGACACTAACCTAACTGGTTCAAATCCAGTCGCAGGTATTTAC
>ERZ1027060.64-NODE-64-length-40113-cov-95.237281_pt1 | contig 40113 bp, 43 predicted proteins | sample MGYA00519424_ERZ1027060 | MGnify/ENA primary metagenome ERZ1027060 (study PRJEB26926, sample SAMN06164500) | human gut metagenome | biome: ENVO:00009003; feature: ENVO:2100002; material: ENVO:00002003 | host: Homo sapiens | place: USA | collected 2012 ... | reverse complement strand
ATCAAAAGCTCAGAAGTAGATGATGCCAACGCCAAGATACTGGCAGCCCTATAAGCTGCAAAAAAGAATAAAAAGAGGGATTTTGTAAAATGAACCAAAATGAACCATTTTTCCAGAATCTTTACATGAGAGACACAGAAAAACCGAAAACTTTCGTTCAATCAACGACTTAGGAAATTATGTACGAAAAGAATAGTAAAATAATGTTGATTTTCGTAGAATGATATTAATTTTTTAACACGCATAATTTGCTAGTTTCCAACAATTTTCGTATTTTTGCAAGGAGATTCTGTGTCTCTTATATCGAGATTCAGATGAACGTCATCAAAAAACGAACTTGATTCGCATGATGAAAGAGACAAATATACAATCACAGGTTACGTCCACTATTGCAGGGGACGACGGCGAAGCCGTGGCAAAAAGTGAAGGATATGTAGCTGAAAATGGTTTTCATGTCCCTAATCCATGTAATTATAACTCGAACAAAAAGGTGAATGTCAAGGCTGCCTAATAGGTAGCTTTGGCAATACCAATTAATAATATGTTTTTTTGAAAAATGTTGGAAGTGCTAACTACTGAAAATCAGTAGTTACGTTCTAACGGTGATTTACTAAAATGGTAATAGCAGAGTCGATTCATTTAAGTTAGAAAATAAAAAATTATCATACAATGACAAAAGATGAGTTATATGATAAGCTAATTGCTATGCTCCCAGTCGAAAATAAAGACGATAAAGAATTTCGTGTTTTATTATCCGATTGTTTTCGAACATATCAAAGTTATCTTGATGATACTCTAGAAGTGGAAATGGAAGTCAAGAAAGAGGTTACTCATATTTGTGAGACATTGAAAGAAATGGTCAAGGCGCAATATAAGGGTTTGCATTCACAAGCTTTTAGTAAATTGTCCAATCTCTTCTATGGTACATCTGGTCATAAAGGATTGAGTGAGGTGCTTCCTGTAACTATATTGGGTGAGCATAGTAGTTTCTTTAGGGCGAGAACTCATAGTGGTAATGGTAAATTTACGTATGAGGATATGTTTCATATACCATTTGATAAACGGGGAATCGTCAAGACACAGCGTTATAGTTTCCCTGGTTATCCTTGCTTGTATGTTGGCGCAACAACTTATGCATGTTGGGAAGAGTTGCATAGGGTAGATTTTGATTTATGTATGTTTTCTCGTATTGAAACTCAGAAGAAAATAGCTTTGTTGAATATGCGTATCCCTTCAAAAGAAAAATATGACGAAGACATTAAAGCAGTTTTGTTTTTGATGCCACTTTTGATTGCTTCAATGGTAATCGTCAAGAATTTAGATGCTATTTTTAAGCCAGAGTATATAGTTCCTCAGTTGGTGAGTGAATGGATTATATCTCATAATGACAAGAAAGAAACGAGGAAGACCGATAGCTTTGTATATGGCATTTGTTATACATCTTCTTTGAAAACTGATGAGTTTGAATTTCCAAGTTGGACGCTTGATAATGTCGCTTTGTTCCCAATAGAAGTTTTGACTAATAAGAAATATTGTCCAAAATTGTCTGAGATATTTCATATCACGTCACCTACTTGCAATGAGTATGAAAAATTGAAATGTGGTTATGACATTGATGGAGGTCATGCAGGATATGAAAGTCGAGAAAAGGAATTGGAGGCAAATTATGCATCTTCAGATTTTTATAATTTAGAGAAGCGTCTGATGGATAAAGATAAATTTCCTCTTCACAAAATGAACTGAAAAAATGAAATATTCTCGTAAGGAAATAGATAAGACTGGCAAAATAATGCTTACGGCAACCGAACAAGAAACATTCAAGCAGGCAATTGAGAAGATTAATGATTGGCGAAGTTTGCATTTAATTCCTCTGGATATGTTACAACAAAAGATTGTGGCCTTCTTGGATTTCAATAATATTCGCCCATTTTTGATTTCCAGAAGATTGAAGCGATTGACATCTATCCAATATAAATTGGACTTGAATCCAGAAATGGGATTAGGTGGAATGCAAGATATTGGCGGTTTGAGGGTAGTCATAAATACAGTAGAAGAATTGCTCCGCTTACAGGCACTTTTACGTAGCTTACCAATAGCAGAATTTGAGTGTAGGAGAATGTACGATTATGTCAATGAACCAAAAGACAGCGGTTATCGCAGTATACATTTTGCTTACATATACCATTGTGAAAACAAAGACTATGATGGATTGAGAATAGAGTTGCAGATACGCACACGACTTCAACATTTATGGGCAACGGCAGTGGAAACTGCGGGGCTATATACTAATACATCCTTGAAGTCAAGTCAAGGTAAAAATGAATGGCTTGATTTTTTCAAAGTAGTTAGTGCCTTGTTTTGTTATAAGGAACAATTACCAGTTGCTCGTAATCTGAGTAAAATGACAATGAAGGCCTTGATGGTAGAATGTTATGCAAGAAACAAAAGATATCGCTATTCTGACATATTGAAAGCATTGAATGTTAGTGTCCATGAAACAGAAGATAAAACTCAGGAATATTCATACTATTTGATTTTTATTAATTTTGAGAATACAACTGTTAATGTGACTTCCTTTAAAAGGAATGAAGAAAAGTTGGCCTCAGAAAAATATACAGAAATTGAAAGCAAATTACAAGATGGCAAAAATGCAGCAGTATTGGTTTCTGTTAGTAAGGTGGATGAGCTTAGAAAGGCTTATCCAAGCTATTTCTTGGACACAAAAGAGTTTACTGGCAATATTGATAAGATATGCAAGAATTGCTTAGATTGGAATTTGTTGTCAAACTAATAAATTAGATGTTATGGATACATTACAATTGACAAATTACAGAAAATTCAAAGACACAGGTGTTATACATCTTAAGCCTATTACCTTTTTGGTCGGAGCGAATAGTAGTGGCAAGAGTTCATTTTTAAAGTTCTTCCCATTGCTTAAGCAAAGTTTGGGTGTGAATCGAAATGGAACTTTTCTGTGGTATTCTTCGGATGTAGACTTCAAGGATTTTCTTAATACGGTGCATAATGGTAAAGGAAACATTGATATAAGTTTTACTTTTTCGTCACAAAATTTACGTTTCCAAAGATTTAGAAGACGTGCAAATGTAAAGGGATTGTCGGAAGAGGATATAGCCAAAACTGTTGAGATTTCGGTTAAACTCGAAATTTCAGGTAAGAAAACGAATGGAAAAGAAAATGAAGACTATTTTTCGTTGGTTGTCATAAAGTATTTGGATCAAGTCGTTCAAATTCTGATATCAGAAGACGAAAATACACAGATTATAATTAATGGGCATGGCATAGAAGCAAAGTTTCATCCTGCTTTGAGTAATAATGCGATTAACTTGATTCCACGTATATACGAAGATAGAGAAGATAGTTTATATATGGGAGTAATCCGAAAGTCTCTCGATTTTTTTAGGAAAAATATCAAGACAGCAGAAAATGAGGAGTCATATCCTTTAATGGAATTGGAAGATGCTTTTTACTTGATTGACAAAAAAGTAAGCTCTCGTTATTTGAAAAGTCTCAATATTGAAGGTGAAGATGAAGTGCTGAATGAGATGTATATTCTTATGCACTTAAATGAAATTATCGAGAATATCAATTATTATCTTTTCGATATTAGTACATGCATTACTTATGTACGTCCTTTGCGTGTCTCTACAGAGAGATATTATAGATATCAGAATTATGCAGTAGATGAAATCGAATCTGATGGCAAAAACTTAGCTATGTATCTTGCTAATTTATCAGAGAAAGATCGTATGTTATTTCAAGATTGGACTTCTTCTTTATTTGAGTTTTCTATAGATGTAATTAAGCATGAAGGTCATATCGAGTTGCAGATAAAAGATGGTGTCAACTCTCCAAGAAATCTTGTGGACACAGGATTTGGATATACACAGTTATTGCCGATTCTTACGATGATTTGGAATGCAATTAAGGCTCCTTCTCGCCGTTCTATATTTTATAGAGGTGATGGGGATATTCCAAAGTTCATAGTTATAGAGCAGCCTGAGTTGCATTTACATCCGAGAATGCAAGCTAAGTTTGGAGCGATGTTAGCGAAGGTTATTGCAAGTGCGGCTGGAAAAAATATGAGATTTATTATAGAGACTCATAGCGAAGCAATATTGAATTCTGTTGGCATTGAGATAGAACAGAATAACTTGGATAAGGACAAGGCTAATATTGTTCTGTTCAATGCGGCAGAAGAAGGTTATGAGAATTACATAGAAGAAGCTCAATATAATGAGCGTGGTTTTGTCGAACATTGGCCAACTGGTTTTTTATCAGAAGATGTTTATTAAAGTAGAAAGGGATATTGTTGATGTGATACTTCATCAGCAACGAGGCAAGGAGCGGGAAAGAGCTATAGACATAATGGTGCAGTTAATGACCGCTTCCCGAACTAATAGTCATAAGGTTTATTTGAAGTGTCAATTAACAGATGAGGATAGGAAAACTTTGGAGGCTGCTTTGGATGAAAATTCCATGACAGAATTTAAAAAACTTCAAAAGGAACGCATAGATGTAGATGGTTTGATAGCTAAGTTAGATATATATGCTGTTATATCGAAGTCTAAGCATTGCTCAAGAGTAGGAAAAGAACTTCAAATTAATCCTTTTGAAGAAGATACATTCTTGCTTGGTGTTCCTACTTTTCTCTGTACAGAAAACCAGAGAGATGGTAAGTTCTACCAAATTGTTTGCAATTATTATCTTTCTCAAGAAAGAATATTAAATATGGCTTCAAGGTATAAAACTTGGAAAGGTGGTGGTTCTGATTTCGGAAATGCATTGAAGAATGATAGTATTTTGTCCGACAACTTTATCTTTGCCATAGCAGATAGTGATAAGTGTTATCCTAATGATAAAATAGGAAAAACGGCTAAAAGCATAAAATTCTTAGGGCATAATCGCTATAATGCAGATTATTATATACTGCTTAATGTCTCAGAAATTGAAAATCTGATACCAATAAAACTTGTGAAAAAGTATAATTCTGATATAGCATGTCTCAGAGATTCTGACCTTTCTTATTTTGATTTTAAAGAAGGTCTTAAATATCAAATTCTATATGAGAAAGATAGTCGTGATTATTGGAAAAGTAATTTTTCAAGAATTACTATTGATTGGGATGAAATAATAGATTTTGCTAAAGACAAATCTTATTCTGACTATTGCGATAAAGTTCATGGTAAAACTTCTTTGGTGCCAGGTTGTGGCAAGAATCTACTTGACTCATTATTGGATGACAATGAGTGGAAAAACATCAGGGAAGCAGATTTCACTCAATCTCAGTTGTCTGAGTGGAAAGAGATAGGAAAGAAAGTTTTTAGCTGGACATGTTGTTCTAAGAAAAAGGTATAATACCAAATAGAAGAGTATGCTATATTGGAGCAATTCGAAAAAAGTACATACTTTACCAATCAATGTATATCCCAGGCGGTCCCATCCCGCACAATATGGCGAGACCTTTGATTGGTCCGCCAACCTTATAGCGTAGCGGTTCTGAGCACCGGAGGGCGGTTACATCCTCTCGTCCCTGAGGGAAGAGAGGCTTGGTGAGAAAGGTGGAGCTCTCATTGTAGGAGAGACGGAGAGGTAGAAAAAACTCCTTCTTTAATGCTAAAGAAGGCTGGGATGATTGATAACAAAAAAAAGAATAAAAACACTATATCATGATGAATGATTTTAAGAATATAAAAGTAGCAGTAGCCGGTACAGGCTATGTCGGTCTGAGCATAGCAACCCTGTTATCTCAGCACCATCATGTAACAGCAGTAGATGTAATCCCAGAGAAGGTGGAGAAACTCAACAATAAGATTTCTCCAATCCAGGACGATTACATCGAAAAGTATTGTTATATCGCCGCAGCTTAGGCAAGGACATCCGCTTGTATGAATGCAAGAACTGCGTGGTTCATGCAGCCGATGAAATCAAGGTGATAGTTCAAGGCTTGGAAGGCTATATCGTAGCCGAGAAGAATGGACAACTGCTTGTCTGTTCATTGAAAGAAGAGCAGAGAATTAAAGAATTTGGAAAGTAACATATGTCAAATCAAACATTAGATAATAATAAACGAATAGCGAAGAATACATTGCTTCTTTACTTCCGTATGCTCTTTATGATGGCGGTGTCTCTGTTTACGAGCAGAGTTGTCTTGAATACATTGGGAGTAGAGGATTATGGTATATATAATGTGGTTGGAGGAATTGTTGCTATGTTCGGATTCATTAATGGATCCATGTCATCTGCAACGCAGCGATACATCACTTTTGCCTTGGGTAAAGGAGATAAGAATAGATTGCAGACCGTATTTAGTACTACGCTTCAGATTCATACGCTGATAGCAGGTGTAATCGTGTTATTGGGAGAAACCATCGGCTTGTGGTTCTTATATAATAAAATGCAGATTCCTGCTGATAGAATGGACGCAGCCTTCTGGGTGTTGCAGTGTTCTATAATAGCTGCTGTCGTTATGATTATAAGTGTACCCTATAATGCGGATATTGTCGCTCATGAGAAAATGTCGGCTTTTGCTTATATCTCCATTTTGGAGGTGGTATTAAAGTTGGCTATTGTCTATATGTTGTTAGTGTTCTCATTTGATAAGTTAGTCTTGTATGCTTTCCTGCTCTTGGCGATACAGATATTGATTCGATTTTGCTATAGTTATTATTGTAACAAGCATTTTGAAGAAACCAAATACAAGCACGTATGGGATAAAGCATTATTTAAGGAAATGACCGGTTTTGCCGGTTGGAGTATGTTTGGTAACTTGGCGGCAGTGCTCTTCGGACAAGGTTTGAATATGCTGTTGAATGTCTTCTTCGGACCTGTTGTTAATGCTGCCCGTGGTATTGCTGTTCAGGTACAGAATGCAGTTCAGCAGTTTGTTCTCAACTTCCAGATGGCACTCAATCCTCAAATCACCAAAACATATGCACAGGGAGAAATGCAGGAAATGCACAAGTTGATGTATCGCAGTGCACGTTTCTCATTCTTTCTTCTCTTCTTCCTGTCTTTGCCTGTTCTTTTTGAAACAAAATTCATATTGACAGTATGGCTGAAGATAGTGCCAGATAATACAGTTGTTTTCTTGCGTATTATGCTATGTACGTCTTTGATATATACCTTGTCTAATCCGCTGATTATTGCAAATCAGGCTACAGGTAAGGTGCGAAAGTATCAGGCGATTTGTGGAATAATATTATTGATGATATTACCTATTTCGTATATATCTCTCCGGTTGGGACTTCCTGCATATTCTGTATTCATAGTACACTTTTTGATGGAATCTTTGACGCAGGTTGTACGAATGTTCCTGCTTCGTCCTTTAATTGGAATTAGAATCAGAGATTATTTAAGATATATCTATTCACCAGTACTTTGGGTAATCGCAGTTTCGGTAATTCTTCCAGCTTTTGTCTATTTTAATATGGAAGATACGGTGATTAGATTTTTCATAGTTGGAATAGTATGTGTACTTTCAGTTTCATTAACAGCATATACGTTGGGCTTGTCAAGCAATGAACGAGTATTTGTTAAGGCTAAAGCTCTTGGTATGCTACATAAATTTTCAAAGTGATGATACATATAACAGATAAGAAAAATTGTTGTGGTTGTTCTGCTTGCGTACAGCGTTGTCCAAAACAATGCATTTCTCTTACTGAAGATGAAGAAGGCTTCCTCTATCCTTATGTAAATGAAGAGAGTTGCGTGGAATGTGGGTTGTGTGAGAAGATTTGTCCCATTCTTAATCCGCAAGAGGAGACTTTCCCTTTACAGGTAATTGCTGCAAAAAACACAAATACGGAGGAAAGACTTAGTAGTTCTTCGGGTGGATTATTCCTTCCATTAGCTAAAAGTATCATCAATGAAGGTGGTATTGTTTTCGGTGCTGATTATGATTCAAATTGGGAAGTGCATCATGTCGGCGTTGAAAATGTATCAGGACTTTATGCTTTGATGATGAGCAAATATCTGCAGAGCAGAATAGAAAACACATATAAGGAAGCTGAAAAGTTTTTGAAATGCGGTCGAAAAGTGATGTTTGTTGGCACTCCTTGCCAAATAGCAGGTTTACATGGATTTCTCAGGCATAAGGTATATCCTAACTTATTGACAATAGATGTTGTTTGTCATGGAGCTCCTAGCCCAGGAGTTTGGAGACAATATCTAGCCGAGACTTATAGTGAAGAAGAATTTATCAAAAGCCGCCTGAAGGCGGCAGCTGGAAAAAATACCGTTTTGTATCAATCTCTAAATGCAAAGTCCCCCATAGGGGACATTAAATTTAGAGATAAGACGGTGAGTGGCTGGAAAAAATACCGTTTTGTCGTCCGGTCAAAGTCCACCTCTAAGGCGGACAAAAATTCCGTTTTGTCGTCTGATATACATTATGATAATGTATATATGAAGGGATTTCTTTCAAACCTCTATTTGAGGCCTTCCTGTCATGATTGCAAATGTAAAGATGGAAAGCATCATAGTGATATCTCCTTGGGAGATTTTTGGGGTATTGATAAATTTAATCCTTCATTCGATGATGATAAAGGTGTGAGTTTGGTTCTCATAAATACCCCTAAGGGTAAAGAGTTCTTGCAAAAGGTTAAAATGGAAAAGTGGGAATCGTCGTATGCTTTGGTTAGTAGGGCAAATGGTGGTTTCTCTCCTTATGCATGGTTGAATCCTAAACGCTCTTTATTCTTTAAATTGATTTGGCAGGGAGCGACTGTAAGACAAGCTGTAGCTATCTGTTTGCACATACCTCTGTATCGAAGGGTGATACGCAAGGCGAAGATGCTGACGAAGGCTGCCGTAAAGCAAGTCTTAGGAGATGCTGGCGTAAAGGCGGTAAAGAAAGCGTTGGGGAAATGATGTGAATAAACAAAGAAAAAATCCCAACCCATAAGCTTTTTAGGACTTATAAGCTGGGATGATTTTGAACACGAATAACTCGAATAGCACGAATATCTGGGAATTGTTTGAGCATTCTAGAGATGGAAGTCGATTTCCTTCAGCCATTCCTTGACATCGAAGCAAGGACAGCTCTTGCGAACCCAGGGGAGGTCGCGATGACCTAGTATCTCGGCATCGGGATAGTCGAGGACGAGACTGTAGAGAAGGTCTTCCAGAGATGCTTTCTGGGCTGGAGTGCGAGTGTCGGCAGGCTTGCCTTTCTCATCGAGACCACCCTCGTAGCAGATTCCGATGCTGTGGGCGTTGTAGTGGCGGGCGTGAGCCCCCACCTCGGTTTCTGGACGGCAGGGATAGACCACGCCATCCTTCGTAATGTAATAGTGGTAACCGATGGAATGGAAACCACGGGCCTTGTGGCAGGCTTCTAAGGCTTCTACTGGGAAGTCCTGGTTAATACGTGTGGCACTGCAATGTACCACGATCAAATCGATTTTTCTTTGATTCTTCATTGGATTCTATGGATTTTAAAGGGTTAATGATTGTTTCCCACAGATTACACAGATTTTCACAGATTTTTGACTCCTTCGGAGTTTTTCCATTGAGGTTTGGTGATAACTGTTGCTTGCAACAAGATTATCTGTGTATATCCGTGAGATCTGTGGGAGAACTAAAATATCACTTGCAGCTCTGCACACAGAAGGAGCTGAGAACGGCAGTGAGGACGGTGATGACGAAGTTGATGACTTTCTGGATTGTTTCCTTTTTCATTGTTGTTAGTGATTAGTGTAATTAGTGATTAATGTTTAATTTTCCCACAGATTACACAGATTTTCACAGATTATTGACTCCTTCGGAGTTTTTGCAGTGAGACCTGATGAGTATAAGACCATTGCTTGCAACGAAGAATTATCTGTGTAAATCTGTGAGATCTGTGGGAGACCAAGAAGGAAGCGGGCAGGATGAGCAAGTATCCGTTCAGGGCGATGATTTGACAATGTTGAATGGTGAGTGATGAACTCATTCCTGATGGGGCCCTCGGATTACTCCGGACTGCATCCTGCCGATGCGCTTTCTCTTGTTTCAGATGCGAGGCGGGTAGGGCTACTCTAAGCCGTCGCTTCCTCCTTCTCCAGTGGTTCCGCTACCGCCCTGGTCGGTGTTGTCACCACCAGGGGTATCCTTTCCGGGATCCTTCCCGGGATCCGGAGTGGTATCCGGGGTGGTGCCATCTCCTAACAGAGCAGAGGCCTTCTTCAGCGTAGCTTCGAGGTTGATGGTCTTGGTGCTGAACTCACCGGTGCCACGAGCACGGAGACGGAAACCTTCGATGTTCTTGGCGATGGTGAACTCCTTCTCTGAGGCGGCTCCCTCCTTGTTGCGGATGCCGATGGAGAAGATGGCGAGGTCGTCAATCTTCACAGCGAAACCTTGCAAGGTGAGTTCCTTGATGCACGATACCATATCGGTAATCATGCCCTTGATGGCTCCCTTAGAGAAAGGAGTGTTGTGGCTAGCCATGTGTTCGGCCAGGCCGTCGATACCTACCGTCTGAGTGATGACTGGATAGGCGTAATACTTGCCGTATGCCTCTGGCATCTTGGCATTCTGATTTAGTTTTAGTACGTAAAGCAACATAAGTTTTTAAGTGTTAATGGTTAATGTTGAGTGGGCGCTGCGCAGTGCCTGATTCTTGAACACGAATCTCTCGAATCTCACGAAATTTTCTCCTCGCGGAGTTTTTGTTTTCCCACAGATCTCACAGATTTTCACAGATTTTTGACTCCTCGCGGAGTCTTTGCTGTGAGCCTTAGTGAGTACCGTTGCTTGCAACGAAGAGAATCTGTGCAAATCTGTGAGATCTGTGGGAGACTCTTTCTGAATCACATTGCAAAGATACAACATTTCATTTTCCCAACTCACCGATGCTCATTGTTGCTCACCGATACTCACCGATTATCACTGATAAATATCAGGGTTCTCCCAAATGGAAGAAAATATAGGATACTTGCAGAGGATTGAACTCCTTGCAGCTCTTGTTGTATCCACTCTTCAGCAGCTGCTCGTAGAGCTGGGTGCATCTTACAATCCATCTCATCAGATGGGCTCTTGCCACGTCCGGGTCGGAATCCGGAAAATAGAGCAGGGCTAACTCCTGCTTGGTGTAACTTCGTAAATCCATTTTCTTGTAATGTTGAATTTTCCCACAGATCTCACAGATTTTCACGGATTTTCGACTCCTTCGGAGTTATTTGCTATGAGGCATAGTGAGTACCTGTTGCTTGCAACAAGATTATCTGTGTAAATCTGTGAGATCTGTGGGAGACTAAGAATAATGTTGAATGTTATCTATTAGGGTTATGCTTCGTAAATATGATACTTAGCTATCGTAACCAAGATACTTAGTGGTCGTAACCAAGATACTTAATCCTCCACAGTATCGTTAGGATCGATGAAGGCATCGTTGTTGATTTCGCTACCTTCCTTCTCTATCACAGCCCAGCCGTTGCCGTTCTTCTTGTGAATCTTCTTGAATCCAAGACGCTTCATCACGTTACCGATGTTCTGGTTGTTCAGGTTCTGGCGAAGGGCAGGGTTCACACCTATCCTCTCCAGTATCTCAGCACTGTAGCGGAACTTGATAAACTGTAGCGGCGTATCTGGCTCCGGCACCCGGTAGTAACGGAGTATCTGCTCCTCGGCATAGTTGGCTACCATGAAAAGGCGGTTGTGGCAGCGCATCAGCTCGATGTCATCCCTCGTCAACCAGTATGTCCACTCCAGGGGCTCGCCCTTAGGATGGCTCATCACCTCCTGACCCAGTGCCACTGCCTCGGCAAACACGTGGTCGTAGTCTATCGGGTGCTCTATCGGACTCTCTATGCTCTTTACCAGCCAAGGACAGTAGCGGCGGTTCTCCTCGTCGGTGATGAACTGCTGGCTGTTGGTGGTGCCGCAGAGCGATCCGCGGTGGGGCATCTCCGAACGGTACTTGTCGTAAGGTCGGCGGATGGAGAATGTCACCTTGGTCATGTTGCTCTTGAAGGCGCTCAGGTTCTTGCCGAATACCATCTCAAACTCGTCGAGACAGAGCAGAGCCTTGCTGCTGAAAGCCTCCATGAAGTCCTTGTCGGTATAGGCGCCCGTCGAGTCGTTGAGGAAGTACTGGCGCAACTGTGGGGGCAACAGCATGTGGAAGAACGTGGTCTTGAAGATGCCACCCTTGCCCACGAAGATGAGTATCATCTGGTTCACCACCTTCAGCGTTACCCACGCCACCACCATCGCTACCAGCCACTTCTTGAAGAAATAGCGGAAGAGGCTCTGCGTATGCTCGTTGTCGGGCAGGTTCTCCACCTCGATGCGGTCGGCGAGCTGGTCGATGTAGTCGGGATCCTCTCCCTTCTTCCATTTCGGCAGACTGCGCAGATAATCGTCCAAGGGGTCGAAGGACTCGCTGAAGTCACTGTTGATGATGTTGTGCAAGGTCTTTTCTGAGAGATGCAGTCCCGACTCGTCCATCTCGCTCCAGATGGAGTTCTCGATATTGTCGTCGATGCGTACCCAGTCAGGATACTTGCCGTCTAAAACGAAGCGGCTCTCCACCTCGTAAAATCCCGTCAGCACGTTTCGGCGGAACAGATAGTGGGTGAGTAGCCACTGCTTGATGCCCCTTACCGATGGCTTGGCGCTGCGCCCCTCGCCATGGCGATAGAAATGCCAGATACCAAACTTGTTCAGATGCTTGTAGCGAGACTTGATGACAGAAGCCGTATCTTCGTAGCTGGTGCCAAACTCACGGTCGGCGTAGGTCAGAACTTCTTCCTGCGGGATGCCATAGTAGATGCAGATGTCGGCAAAGTGCCATACATACTCGTTGTGATGCTCAGGCTCGAACCGATAGCCCCACAGGTCGAGCAGTTCCTTGATATGGGAAGCTGCCTCCTCGATGGTAGGCGCACCCTTGTCGCTTGACTTCGCCTCCTCTTTCACCTTGCTGCTTCGCTTACCTCCCTTGGCGTTTCGCCTGGCAGAATACTTCGCCTGCAATGCCTTCTTCGTGTAGAGGGGGTTCAGATCCTTCGGTCCCAAGGCAAAAGGCTCAGCATCCCAACGGAAATAGGCATCCGGGTCGTAGGCAAGACCGGCGCATCGGGTGATGTCGACACACTGCTTGTCGGGAGCGATACCCAGGAGCTGGGTGTAGTAAGCCATCGCCTTCTGCAGTACGGCATCGAAAAGTTCGAGCACGCTGATGTCGTCGTCATCTACAGGATGGTAGGCACAGAATACTCTGAATCCCCTGCCGCTCACGGTGATATACTCTACCATCGTATGACTGTCGCCTCTCACCAGTCGGATAAGCTGCTCCATATCTTCCTTCTTCACATGGTCGAAGTCGAGCTGGAACATGTAGGTAGGTTTGAGGAAGTCTGCAAGTTGTCTGCCGTAGCCGTTCATGAGTGCCGAAACCGTGATGGCAGGCATCTCAGGCTTGTACTGGTCGGCAAACTGCTTGCTGATGGCGAGGCGCTTGCGGTAAGTCTCAGTCATCATTCGTAGCTCAGGGCTAGAGGTAATCACGCTCTTGAGATACAACCAGTCGGCGAGTGGATGGCTCTCCGAAGATTTGATACAAGGGAAGTACGATGGCATCGTAGCTGTCCCATTCATGCTGTTGTTTGGGTCTTTTTTCATTTTTTTAAATTATCGATTGTTAATATACTAATCAGTTGTTTGCAACGTTCTCTAACTAAGAGTGTGGGTGAACACTTGGCGATGAAGTCGGTGAAGGGTGAACCCCGATGCCAACCTTTAGCGTTAATAATGTGTTAAAAGCACTATATAACCCATTATAATAGAGACTCTTATATTTCTAGCATGCGCTGTATATACAAAGTTCTTTTTACTAGGGTTCACCCCTGAGCCGAAAAGGTGAATGCTTGGGGCAAGTGTTCACCCCGCTGTTCACCATTCGGTAACTTAAGATTGCTTCAGCCTTCGTTCTTGAAAGCTGCTGCGAATTTAAGAAAAATGGTTGATACCGCCAAGAATCCTGTACCTACATATATAGGTACAAAAAGGCGATGATTTTATAATAGCTTAACAAAAGATATTCAAATTTTTTAAATATATTAAGAAATGACACGATTTACAAAAACCAAAAAGGCACTGCGCGCTTTGACGGATACCATCCTCGGCGGCAGTAGCAATGTGGTACGCACCTTAAAGGTGGCTGGCCACATGAATGAGAATTCAGTCAAGCATGTCTAAGAGGGTTATGCCAGTCATACCCAGTCCTACTGCCTGCTTCGTTCTTCGCTGAAGAAGCATCACTGCACCAAAGACCAGGTGATGCAGATAATGGACTATCTTGACAACATGGAAGAGGAGTATCACAAGTCATATCCCGACGATCCCTGCCCGATGGACGGTGGCTATAAGGCGAGTTTCGAAAGGTTTGTGATAGAATCCTTGAGAGCAGAGTGAGGAATGTTGAAATTTCCCACACGGATTCCACGGATTTTTAGAAACTTACGATTTTTCCGTTCTCAAGCAACATATTCGTGTAATTCGTGCAATTCGTGTTCAGTAAACCCAATAAGTAATTCGCGTGCAGGTTGATTTTTGAACACGAATCTCTCGAATCTCAGTAAGCATGATACAATATAACATTTTTCAAAAAACTGATAGGTGTAACTACTTGTAATATAGTGGTGACGCTGTATTATTTTATGGCTTAACGTACCTAAAGTGACCGTTTACGTCCAATTTCTTAAAATACCCTGTATCCCCAGTAAACACCGGGGATGGAGTTGTATTGTCATAGGGGTTGGATGCTTACGAAGGGCGAATGGAGAGTCTAGGATAGAATAACGAATTAATAACTTATAGAGTCTCAGACATGCAAACTGTCATGAGCAATTTTATTAAGCTACTTTTCAGCTTGGGGCAGAGAGTATGCTGAGACTCATTTCTTTTTATAGAATATTTAATAAATGAGAATCGGAATATTAACATTACCTCTCCATACTAATTATGGAGGGATATTGCAGGCTTATGCTTTGCAAACGGTATTGGAAAAAATGGGGCATGAGGTGGTGGTGTTTGATACACCCAACAAAACTTTACTACCACCTCTTTGGAAGATGCCTTTAAGTTTTGGAAAGAGAACTTTAAAAAAAATATTGGGTAGGACTGATAGAATTTTTGTAGAGCACTATCAAAATAAAATAAGACCAGTTATAGCAAAAAATATACTGCCATTTATCGATGGAAAAATTCATAGGAAGGTGATTAAAAATTTTCATCAATTATCCCAAGCTGATTATGATGCAATTATAGTGGGAAGTGACCAAGTGTGGAGAGCTGTTTATTTTCACATGTGGTTAGGGCAAGATGTTGAAAATGGATATTTGTTATTTGCCAAAGATTGGAAAATTAAAAGAATATCTTATGCTGCCTCTTTTGGCACTTCTGTTTGGGAGTATACTGATGAACAAACACAAATATGTAAATTGCTGCTTAAAAAATTTGATGCAGTATCTGTTAGAGAATCAAATGGTGTGGAGTTATGTAAAAAGCATTTTGATATAGATGCTATTCAAGTTTTAGATCCGACGATGCTAATTTCTAATGAGGAATACTGTAATATATTTCGAGAAGCAAATACCCCAAAGAGTAAAGGAACATTGCTTAATTATGTCTTAGACGAGAATGAAGAAATTTGTAATTTGATAAAGGAATTATCAATCAAGATGAAATTATTGCCATTTGCGCTTAATAATTTATTTGAGAATGATGATACAAAACCTTTAGAAATGCGCATAAAGTCATCAGTTGAGACTTGGCTTCGTGGCTTTTATGATGCCGAATTTGTTATTACTGATTCATTTCATGCTTGTGTCTTTTCTATATTGTTTAAAAAACAATTCGTTGTTATTGGCAATCGAAAGCGAGGAATGGCGAGGTTTGAATCTCTGTTAAATATGTTTGGATTGGAAGATAGACTAGTGTCTGCTGATGTTAATGTCATAGACCTTCCTATTATAAACTATGATTTAGTTTATGATAAGCTTAATGTGTTAAAGAAAAATTCATTAAGTTTTTTGGAACGTGCTTTGAATGGATGATTAGGTAAAAATATAAATGATGAATGTAAATAGTCCAAAGGTAAGTATTATCGTCCCTGTTTATAATGTTGAAAAATATCTTCATCGTTGTGTTGATAGTATCTTGTTGCAAACATTCACTGATTTTGAATTATTGTTGATAGATGACGGAAGCACCGATAAGTCAGTAGATATATGCGACAAATATGCCCTTAAAGACAGCCGAATTAGAGTTTTTCATAAGAAAAATGGAGGTGTAAGTAGTGCAAGAAATCTTGGTATAAAAAAGTCTAGTGGAGTATATATTTTATTTGTTGATTCTGACGATTATTTATCGCCTTCACATTTAAATAACTATATAAAATACATAGGCAACTATGAAATAGTTTATCAAGGCTATTGCGTGTTTATGGAATACTCTCATAATTCTGAGCATGTTTTTACTGTTAGTGAAAAAAGCGCAAATAATAAAGACTGTATGATTGATGTTCTTTCAGATTTGCTTGAAGTGGGGAACATTTTCGGTTTTACTTGGAGTAAAATGTTCCATGCTGAAATTATCAGAAAAAACAATATTTTGTTTAAGGAAGATATTAGCATTAGAGAAGATGAAATATTTACGTTTGAGTATTGCCATTATATAAAAAGTATAAAAGTATTACAATCTGCAACTTATCATTATCAGCAATCTGATAATTCATTAATGAGAAGAAAATATTTTTGCCCAGAGGAGTTGTTGAAAGTGATTAACTACTCATATACTACGGCTATACAAATTACACATAATAAGAGATTTTGCAAAATTATTGAAGATTATTATGCAAAAGGTTTGGATTGGATTTTTAATATGCTATATAGCCCCTCAAAACTTTTAAAAAGAAAAGAACGGCTAAAGTTTTTACGTATAATGGAAGACTGGAATCTTAACCATCCGGAATCAGTCTGCTCCCTTAGTATAAGTGTGGAGGTTGCTGATTGTTTGAACTTTTTTATCTATCCGTTACGTGTTTTAAAAAAATATATAAAAATATTATTATGGAAACTTCATTAGTGTCAATTATTATACCTGTGTATAATGTAGAGAAATACTTAGATAGATGTATGCAATCTGTATTTCTGCAGTCTTATAAAAATCTAGAAATCATATTGATTGATGACGGCTCTCCTGACTCTTGCCCAAGACTATGTGATGAATATGGTAATATTGATAAACGGGTTAGAGTTTTACACAAGAAAAATGAGGGCTTGGGTTTAGCGAGAAATTCTGGATTAGCTTTGGCTACAGGAAAATATGTACTTTTTATCGATTCTGATGATTACCTATCAGAAAATATGGTAGAAAAGTTGGTGTGTCAAGCTGAGTTTATGAATGCAGATATTGTATATTGTGGTTATTTTTACGAAACTATAAATCATAAATGGTTGGAAGTTCGTGATTTTGAAAATGAACAAACTTTCAAAGATCATGATATTGACGCTGTAGCTTTAGCTTTTATTACTAATCAAAATAAATTTAATGTTCGTTTGCAGCGTACGGTGTGGCATGCTTTATATTCAAAGGCTTTAATCGAAGAGGAGAATATTAGATTTCCTTCAGAAAGACAAATTCCTTCAGAAGACTTAATTTTTCAGTCTCAAATAACTCAATTTGCAAGTGTAATTTCTTTTATCCCTGATTGCTTATATTATTATTGCTTTAACAATGATAGTATAACGATGAACTTTAAAAAAGACCGATACTTGAAATTGGCCAACGAAAAGAAAGAAATGCTAAGAATATATTCCAATAAAGGTGTTAACAAGTATATTAATAATCTTTATTTTTTGAGTATTAAAAGTTATTTCTTTAATTTAGTAGGACAAAAAATATTGATTTTTCAGAAAAAATTAAAATAATAAGTGATGTTGTCTTAGATATTCAGAGTGATTGCTTAAAGCAATTAGAACCAAGTGTGTTTAGTAAGGTAGAAAAAATCTACTATAAGCTTATATGTAAAAACAATAAATATTTGATTTTTATATATTGCTCTCTTATTAATTTACTATTTAAAATAATAAATAAAACACGGTTTTGAAGGTGTTGAATATTTTAGCTATGAGAAGTAAAATTTGGCATTTCTTAATTGTGTCAAGCATTGTCTTGACATTATTTCTTTTGGTGTTTAATTTGCAGAGTTCTAAAGTTCAGATATTATGGTTGCTGCCAGTAACTTATTTCTTTTCATTAGTTTTAACAAAAAGAATGTATTTTATAAGTTCTGGTATTGCACCTGTGATTTTGAAAGTAGTCTTCTTTTGCAGGTATATAATGGTTCCACTTTTGTGGGGAACAGCTATACGATATTCAGATATAGATGTTTCCAATTTAGATTACAATAGAGCTGTTTTACTAATGGCATATGAGTTAATTGCTGTTAGTCTTGCTATAAAAATTTATTTATCTCTACACAAAAGGAATAACACTATTATAGAATCATCCATTTCCTTAACTAAAAGAGGTATAATAATATTTGTTGTAATATTATTGTGGGGATTTTTTGTTTTGAAAAGCCCAATACTAAAAATGCAATTATTTAATTTTGCAGTTGCGACTAAAGAAGACTTGGGTCTAGTTGGAGATATGACTTTGAGTGACATATATGGAAAGGTTTCCGGAGTGGCATTAATAATATTTCCGATAGGGTTGGTGTTCGTGTATGTCAATATAATTATCTTAATTGCTCGTATAAAAAGATATCCTAAATTAAAGCTCTTCTTTATATTGATTGCTTGTATTCTATATATATCATGTGTTTGGTCTAATGGATATAGCGTGTCGAGATGGAACTTAATAATTGGAGTCTTATTCATGGTAAATGTGTTATATGTAGTTTATCCATTGAAGAAAAAAGTAATTAATATTTGTGGTGCTTCTTTAGTCACAATTGTGATAGTCTTAGGATCCGTTTTAAAATTAATGTCTTTTGGTAAAAGCGACACCTCTGTTAAAACTGTTTATGAGTATTATTTTAATGCTGAATTTTTTGATGAATATTTTAGTGGTATAGTACCTGTTGCAAATGGGATAAAAGTCTATGAGGCCAAATACCAAGAAAGAAGTCCTGAAAGAATTGTTGTAGATTGTTTTGGTACTTTTCCTTATGCTACAAAAATTTTTGGTGTTTCGGATATTCAAGTTACTGAAAAATTGTACCATAATATAACCAAGCGAACAGAATTAATCATGCCCAATATTTCTATTTCATTATTTCAGTTTGGGTGGGTGTTTTCACCGATTTATTCTGTGGTTTTTTGCTTACTTGCATTATGGTTTGACAATAAAAATAGTAGAAGTGTTGATTTGTATACGAAGTTGTTTTATATAATATTAACTTTTTGGTGCTCTATTTTTATGGCTATAAATGTTGATATTATTTGTTATAATCTTTGGCCTTCTGTTTTCGGACTATGGCTTGTTATGTTGAATAATAAAATTTATAAAAATGATACCAAAAATCATACATTATTGTTGGTTAAGTAGTGATCCAATACCTGCAGATTTACTCTCATGTATGGAGTCATGGAAGAAATTCTTGCCTGATTATGAATTTATGCTTTGGAATTTTGAAAGATTTCCTAAAGATAAGTCAAAGTGGGTTAGAGATGCGTTTGATAATAAAAAATATGCATTTGCTGCGGATTATATTCGTATATATGCTTTGTACCATTATGGCGGATTTTATCTTGATATGGATGTTGAGGTAGTAAAGCCATTTGATGATTTCCTAAGTTTAAATACAGTAATTGGTTACGAAAATAGTAAGACAAAAGGCTTGGAAGTTGCAGCATTTGGTGTAGAAAAGCATTCATCTTGGATTAAAGCTTGTCTTGACTTCTATAATACTCGTGAGTTTGTTAATATTGATGGAAGTTTTAATATACAACCACTTCCTGGTGTAATTCGAAGATGCCTTGAACGTAATGGTTTTGAACTCCATAATGTCACCAAACTTTCTGAGGCAATGGCTCTAAAAAATACCAAACCAGATGTGATCCCAGTGTTCCCTTGTGATTACTTTAGTCCTAAAAATCATATAAATGGTAAAATTTATAGAACTATAAATACATATTCTATTCATCATTTTGCAGGTTCATGGCTTCCTTGGTATTTTAGAATGGAACAAAAGTTTTGGGAGTCTTTGGGATTACGTGATATGCGAATCATTTTGCGTTTTATTAATCTCGTTAAACACGGAACTATCAGAAGTAACGTTACTCCAAAAGAAAAATTCTAAGTAGCATATATGGAAAATAAGATATCAATAATTGTCCCTTGTTATAAAGTTACCGATTTCCTACCTCAATGTGTTGAGAGTCTGATGAACCAATCCTATAAGGATATTGAAATTATTCTTGTGGATGATGGATCACCAGATGATACGGGGAAACTTTGTGACGAATATGCAAAGAAAGATAATCGCATCAAGGTTGTACATAAGCAGAATGGAGGCTTGGTTTCTGCCCGTAATGCTGGTTATGATGTTGCTACTGGTGATTGGATGATGTATGTTGATGGTGATGATTGGCTGGATTCTGATTGTTGCCAGGTTATGCTTGATGCCGTGGCAGACAAGCCCGATGTTGACATAGTCTTTTGGAAATGTATTCAAGAACTAGGAGAACAATCTATAAAAGGTAAATGGGAGTGGCCATGCCAAGATGCTCAGAGACTCTATTGTGGTGATGAGTGTAAAGAATTGGCACGCAATACCTTGGTGTATAAATCTGGAATTGCTACAGCTTATTGCAAGATGATTCGTGCAGATTATGCACGAAAGAACCATATCAAGCATGATGATAGATTGCGTCAGGGAGCTGAGGGCTTGGAGTTTTCTTTGCGTGCTTTCTATTATGCACAAAAAGCTCTTTATGTCAACAACTATTCTTACCACTATCTTTTCAATCCTAATTCTATCTCAAAGAAAGTGGATGAAAGAAATACGAATTATCTGTTGGATTGCCTGAATGTAATCCAGAAAGACATTGAGCATTTTGACCGTAAAGACGAATTCGTTCAGGCTCTTTACCAGCGTGTTGCTTATATAGTCATAGCTATCGCAATGAGTACTTATTTTCATCCTTCGAACAAAGATTCCCTGTGGACTAAGGTGTCTAAATATGCTGCGGTTATTAAGAACAATCAGCTGCTGAAAGATTCCATATATAAGTGCAGCACAGAAGGAATGGATAAGCAACGTAAACTTACTTTGTTCTTTATCAGAAAGAAAATATATTTCATGCTTGCTCTGGTGGGGTGGGCAAAACAGTTTATGCTGAAAAGAGGTAAATATAATTATTGATAATTTTGTATGACGAATAAAATAGCACTTGTAACTTGCTACTTTCAGCCTAATTATGGAAGTCAGCTCCAGGCTTTTGCCACTCAGAAGTTCTTTGATGATATTCATGTTCCTAATGAAACCATCATGATTGATGGCCTGAAGGGTGAAATCAACAAGGCAAAATATAAGTACTTTTTGAGTAAGATATTTGATGCTAATACCATCAAGGATAAATGGGCCACGGTAAAGAAGGTGATAGCTAAGAAAAGTAATCATACCTATGCTTTACATCTTATGGAACGATATAATATGTTTGATACCTTCGCTCAGCATGAATTTCATCTATCGAAACGCTATGCTTCCTTTGCTGAATTGAGTAAGGCTGCTCATGACTATCTGATGTTTGTAGTTGGTAGTGATCAGCTTTGGTTGCCTTCTAATATAGCAGCCAACTATTATACCTTGAACTTTGTGCCAAGAGAGGTGCCAAAGATGGCACTTGCAACAAGTTTTGGTATATCTCAGTTGCCTTCTGCACAGGCAAAGTTGGCTAAAGAGTTCTTGCCTCGTATCGACTACTGTTCTGTTCGTGAGATAAGTGGCCAAAAGCTTATCAAGAATTTGATAGGAAAAGATGTACCTGTGGTATGTGATCCTACGATTTTATTTACTGCAGAGGAATGGGGTGAAGGCATCAGTAAGGAACGATTCATAAAGGAAAAATATCTGCTCTGCTACTTCTTAGGGAATAATCCTATCCAGCGTGAGTTTGTTAAGAAGGTAAAGGCTTTGACGGGGTATAAGATAGTACAGTTGCAGCATTGTGATGAGTTTATCGCCAGTGATGAGAATTTCCCAGATGAGGCTCCATACAATGTTGGTCCTAAGGAGTTTATCCGCTTAATTCGTGATGCTGAGTATGTGTTTACTGACTCGTTCCATTGCACTGTATTCTCCATGCTTCATGCCAAGAAGTTCTTCACATTCCGTAGATATAACAACGATAGTATTGTTTCTACAAATGGTCGCATCTATTCACTGCTCTCATTGGTAGGAGAGGAGAACCGTCTGCTGAAGGGGAATGAAGAGCCAAAGGATATGCTGGCTATGGATATAGACTACAAGAAAGTTCATGAGAAATTGGCGGAATTGCGCCAGTTTACCAAGAACTTTGTTTTTGATGCATTAGAAAAATCAGGTATCAAATATGATAGAGATTAAAGATAAGAAGGATTGCTGTGGCTGTTGGGCATGTGAAAATGCATGCCCAAAGCATTGCATCTCAATGGTAGAGGATAAGGAAGGATTCCGTTATCCTCAGGTGGATATGGATTCCTGCATAGACTGCCATCTGTGTGAGAAGGTATGTCCAATCATTAATGTTAAACCTGAGGAGAAAAAGCCTCAGAAAGGTTATCTGCTTCAAAACAAAGATGCTAAGGTTCTTTCGGAAAGTACATCTGGAGGGGCATATACTGCTATAGCCAAGTATGTATTAAAACAAGGTGGCGTAGTTTTCGGAGCTGCTCTCAATGAGCATAATGAGGCAAATCACATCTATATAGAAAGCGAGGATGAACTTTGGAAGTTCCGAAATAGTAAGTATGTACAGAGTCTGATAGGTGATACTTATCAACAGGCTAAAGAGTTTTTGAAGCAAGGTCGTTTGGTATGTTTCAGTGGTACTCCGTGCCAGATGGAAGGTTTGGTATCATATCTTAGAAAGCCATACGATAATTTGATTATCGTTGATGTGGTTTGTAGAGCGGTTCCATCACCTAAGGTGCTTCGTAAATATATAGAATATCAAGGCTTGACATACGGAGATAACTTAAAGAATCTGAAGTTTAGAGATAAGAAATTCTATGGATATAAGTACTCGAATATGAGTTTCGACTCAGAGAAAGGTTCTTATCATGCAGGTATAGATACCGATTCTTGGCTTCGCTCGTTCTTCTCTGGCATCAATGTACGACCAAGTTGTTATGCTTGTAGATTCAAGAAGCAGTATCGTGTGACAGATTTCACAATATGGGATTGCTTCGAGGTGTACCAGTATAGTAAGGAGTTGGATAATGATAAAGGTGTAACTAAAGTTCTTGTTCATTCAGCCAAGGCTGAAGAAATCATGAAAGCCATAGAAGCTGATGCCTATATAAAAGAGGTAGGAGTTGATAAGCTGATAGCTGGTGTGCATGAGTTGACTGCTCAGCCAAAGAACAATCCTAAGCGTACAGCATTCTTTGAAGACTTAGATAGGCTTTCGCCTAAGGAGTGTTTCGATAAATATTTTCCTGTTACTTTCAGAACCCAAATGGAAAAGCATATTAGAATCTTAATGTTACAGTTAGGTATCTATAAGCAATTCCGTATGTTGGTGAAGAAGATGGTGGGGGAAGTGAAAAGGTGAATATGCCATGGCAATTTAATGCCATGGCAATCCTAAAAGAAATTTGTGACACCTTAGCCCTGTCACAATAGGCTCTTCGTTAAATCGAAAAGAAATACTAGGCTAATTAGCCTCTTGGTGGAAATGGATCGTTTCCATAAGAATTACGGTCGCGAAATTTTCCATCTCTTCCTTGAATTAATAATTCTGATTTTTGATTTATTGCAATTTGCCGAGCTGCCTTTATTGCATCAGACTGCTTGTCATATAGTGCTGTCAATCGAGAATTACCTTCACCTCTAACACCCCATTTACCGTTGCTTGTAACAACGTATTGGTTCTTACCCATTATTATACACCTCCTTCCTGTGTTAAGATTAAACATGAAAGTTTGAACACGCTTATGGGAGCAACAACAATAATGCCATATTGGTGGTTTGTGTGTTGATATGACAGATTGTTATGGCTCTTTTTGCAAAGTGCCAATTCTGCTAAGTGAGAATGATATTAAAACGTAGAGAATATAATGATAGCAATGCAGCATGCCCGCATCATTTTTTATAAGACAAGTTAAATTTTAAAATGCAACATTTATAATAAAAAGCAAAAGAGATGAGAAATCGTATCTTTATCTGAAATATTAAAAATTAAAACAGTGAATAACTATATTTTTTATTTTTATTTCTAAAATAAATAGTTAGTTTTCCTTGTTTTTGAGTTTTTATTCTGAAATATCAAAATAACATTATGGAAATAAAAAAGTTATTATTGGTGTCTGTGGCTGAAATTTATACGGAAAAGCAGTTTGCTAAGTTTATTTTTGAAAATCCGGATAAAGGATCTTTGCCATATATTCAAGTTACCGACAATTTAAAACGGGGAGAGAAGTGCGCTTTTGAAATTAATGGCATATTGCCACCAAGGAGCATTGCAGTATTGCCTAATGAAAAAGAAGTTGAAATAGGATATGTGTTGTTCTTGTTAAATTCTTATTCTACTCAATATGACTTGTTTGATCATAAAATGAATGTACTCACTCATGTCTTGTTGAATAAAAAGAGGTTATCTGCTTTAACAATCCCTGTTGTTGAAAAGAAGGAACAAAGGTATTATAATATAGCTCGTATATTCAAAGATAATGCGGAAGAACTATTGAAAGACCCGAGTAAAGATATTCATAAGGCTGAATTATATTATGGGTTATTCGCTAATTTATGTAATAGTTTAGCTATTGAATTGTACTTTGACGAATATCTGTATGAGAATGGGGTGGAAATCTTTAAGTATTGGAAAGAAAATGTAGATAAATACTTGGATACTGATAATATGGAAAAGTTCTTCAGAAGTTTATTTGATCAATCGAGTGAATTGAGAAACCAACTGATGAAACTCCGTATGATACCAGCTGATCAGGTGAAAGATTAGTAAATTTTTAAAAAAATAAGTGTATGGCATGGAAAATAGATACTATTCGCATTGAGAACTTTAAGTTCTTCTTAAAGCCATTTGACCTTTCTCCTAACGGAAAGCATGTCTTGATGTATGGTGAGAATGGTAGTGGTAAAAGTTCTATATATTGGGCATTATATACACATCTACAAAGTAGTTTGAAGGAACCAACTACTTCTGATGCTGGTAAATACTTTATGCCAACTCATCCAGACAATTTACGTAATCTGTATAGTAATGAGGATGAACCTTCAGAAATAAAAGTTACCTTTGTGGATTCAAATGGTAGGACTAAAAGCTATAAAGACGGAAGTCGATGTATTAATACTTCGGGAACAGATCTATTTATGAAATTCACTGCGTTTGCCAGTGATTTTATGAATTATAAGTTTTTGTCTGCAATATTCGATTTCAAGAATAGTCAACCTGTAGATTTGTTCAAGATATTCTTAGATGAAATATTCCCCTTCTTAAGTTTGAATGCTCAATGTTTTGATTTGCAAGGAAATAGTTTAGGTCAATCTGGAGTTGATTCTTGGTGGCAGTATATTTGTTCTTGCTATAATACACCTGGAATGTTGCATACTAGGTCTGAAGGTAGTAAAGTGTATATCCATGATGAAACATATACTGCATATCAGAATTTGATAAAAGACTTTAATTATAATTTGCAGTTGCTTCTCACAGAAATAGCTAATGCTGCTAATTTGCAATTACGATCTTTTAAAATGCCTGTGCAAGTGAAACTTACATTAAGCAAGTTGAGATTTGATGACAAAGTACCAGGTACCACTCGCTCTTATGATGGTGAGTTCCACGAACCGAAAATCATTTTAACTGCACAAATGTTGGATTCTAATGGTAATCCATTGGCTGCATCTGAGATAGAACATCCTCGTTCATTTTTTAATGAAGCGAAGTTAACAAGAATGGCTTTGGCCTTAAGATTAGCAGTATTTGATAGAAAATATAAGTCTGAGGAATGTGCGCAGATAATCTGTGTAGATGACTTGTTGATAAGCCTTGATATGTCCAATAGACTACTGGTTATTCAAAAACTGTTGGACTACTGCTCAAATTATCAAATATTCATATTTACTCACGACCGTGCTTTCTATGATATGATAGTTGACGCAATTTCGCAACGTAATTCAAAGAATCAGTGGAAATATTATGAGATGTATTCTGTAGATGAGGTTGTTGCAAAAAATCATGTTCCAGAGCCATGGCTAAAGGAAAACTTGGATTTTCTAGAGCAAGCTAGGGCTTTCTATACCAAATGTGATTATTATGCTTCTGCTACAAGTTTGCGAAAAGAATGTGAGAAACAATTACAAAGACTTTATCCGTTTAATTGGACATTGCAACCAAAAGAAGATGGTACAATTTCTATCTTAAATCTCAATTCTTTGGATAATAAACTACAGCAGTTCTACGATCGATTTGGATTATCACCTATCCCTACTCCAAATATCGATCAATATAGAAAAAGAATTTTGAATCCTGCCTCTCATAATGATGGTAAAGCTAAAATCTTTAAATCAGAATTAGCTATTGCTATAAATGAGATTGCCAACTTTCAAGATATTGTGAAAAAAAAACTTATGGAGTCGGATAATGTCGGCTCTCAGAAGTTTAAACTTGCTATTGATTATAGTGGTAAGCATGTCGAGATGGAGTTTGTACCTTTGGATCAATGGTCTAAGTTGATATATAAAGGAAGAGATTTCTACGAAAATATCTATGTAGATATAAAATCATTAGTCGGCATGACGATGCAATTTAAGAATAAACCTATAAAGACCATTTGGAATAGCATCTGTAGATATCTTGGTTATCCCACTGATGCTTTCCCAAAGATGGAAGATTATATTTTTGATTCTTTGTCGAATGTTTATTTAAAAGATATTGTTTTACCGGAAAACTAACAATAATATGAGTAGGTTATATATAATTGGTAATGGATTTGATATTGCTCATGGTATTCCTTGTAAATATAGTGATTTTAGACGTTATTGTGAGGAAAAAATGCCTAAGATGTATGAAAAGTTAAATCGCTTCTATGATGGTGGTGATAAACTTTGGAGTGATTTTGAACGTGAATTGCCGAATCTCAATAAAGATGCTTTATTTGATTGGGCGACGACAAATAATCCAAATTGGAATCAAAATTGGAAAGCGTACTATGACTTTATAGATGAAGTGCGTGATGAAGTAGACTATGTTGAGGGGCTCAAATTGGCTTTTACAGAATGGGTACAAGCTCTTTCGTTAGAAGATGTTCGTAGACAATATGACATATTTGGAGAAGATAGCTTGTTTATTACTTTCAACTATACTCTAACACTGGAGAATGTCTATCATATACCTGCTTATCGAATATTACATATTCATGGTATGGTGGAAGGAGAGTTCTCTCAATTGGTGGTTGGACACAATATGCCAGATACAGAAGTAGATTATATATTTTCATCTGAGAATGACTTCGAGGAGGAGGCATGCAAAGAAGTTGCAGCTTTAATTAAAAATTGGCATAAAGATACAGCAGGCATCATTGCTAACTATGAAGAAATTTTTTCACAATTGAGCAATGTTAAGGACGTATATGTTCTAGGTCATTCGATGAGTGAAGTTGATTTGCCTTATTTTGAAAAAATAAAGCAAAATATACCCCTGAGTGCGAAATGGCACATTAGTGTGTTTAATGAAGTCGATATAAACAACAAACAGCAAGTTGTTGATAGACTTGGATTAGCTAATGCTGATTTCATTAGAATGGAATCTCTGTCTCTTAATAGAGAAGGCGATTTGTTCTGATAATATACAATAGATAATTATGGTCGAAATAAAACCATTACCCAAGATTGTTCCCTTATGGGAAGATCTGATTAAAATCATTAAAAGTTCTTTTTTACAATCTACCCATTTTAAAAGATGGCTAGTTGAGGTGGAGTTTGATGATGTTTGGAATAATTGTCTTAAAATAGCAGAGAATAATTATAGTGGGCTTCGTATCATAGGAAACTCGGATGAGGTATATTCGTTAGATACGCTTGTTTTGCTTTTAAATAACTTTTATGAGAAGAAGGATTATAAAAATCTTGTATTTTTAGTTAAGGGTATATTGAAAACTTACTCTGCATGTAATTCGCAAGCAATTGATGTGGATATTATACAAAAGGATTTGTCTGTTGCGGGAATCGGGGAAACATTGATTCAAACTTTTGATGAACTCAAGTCAGTTGGCTCCCATGAATATTTAGAAACAGATGATAACGTAGTGGAGTATACTGAAAGTAGAGTTCGCTCTTTGGAAAAAATATACAAGGAGGCATCTTCGAAGGAGATTAATTCAATGGATGCCATTCGAACCTATCATGAATGGCATAGCTATGCTGTAGTTTACCTGAGTAACTACTATTCAAATGCAAATGCCGATTATGTAAAATTCAAGAATATTGACAATTCAGGAAACGGCTATACTCTCTTGAATAATTATCATGAACTTTATTCCATATATAATCTTCTTATGATCCAAACTAATCAAGAGTCAAATGCAAGGATGGAAAGATCAAATAGTCCTATGGTGTTTATAAGCCATTCTTCAAAAGATAAGGCTTTTGTTGAAGAGCTTGTTGAATTATTGGAAAGTATAGGCTTTGACGAGAGTAATCTCTTTTGTAGTTCTGTTGATGGATATGGTATAGGGTTGGGTGAAGATATCTTTGAAACGCTTAAAAAGCTATTCCGTGAACATGAACTGTTTGTGATATTCGTTCATTCGCCAAGGTATTATGAGAGTCCTGTTTCGCTCAATGAAATGGGTGCGGCATGGGTATTGAAGACTAACTTTTATTCATTTCTTACGCAAGATATGCAGTTCGAAAGAATGAAAGGCGTAGTAAATTCCGATAAGGTTGCTATTAAAGTATCTGCGGAGGATGCTAAGGCAAGATTGAATGAGCTTAAAGACAAACTTTGTGCCGCTTTTAATCTCGAAAGCATATCTCATACAAAATGGGAGCGAAAGCGTGACAGATTTTTGGAGAATGTTAATAATATTGAATAATGAGGATATTACATATTGCAGAATGTGCAGGAGGTGTAGAGCGTTATCTCCAGATGCTCCTGCCACGATTGGAGAAAAAGGGAATTAAGCAGTATTTCATCTGTTCTCGAAATTATGATGAAAGTTTGTATAGTAAGATTGTGGATGGTGTGATGCAAATGGATCTTACGCAATCATTCTCACCTTTGAAAGTGATTGCTAAAGTTAGAGCTATTCGCCAGGGAATCAAAAAGGTTAATCCTGACATCCTGTATTGCCATAGCAGTTTTGCTGGTGGCTTAGGCCGTTTGGCAGCCATAGGCTTGCATTGTAAGGTTGTTTACAATCCGCATGGATGGGCTTTTAACATCAAGTAAAAGGAGGTTGCTATGAAACTGAAAAGTATGATATATCTGTGCCTGGAGAAAATCTTGGCTCCTTGTACGGACAAGATAGTTTGTATCTCTAAGGCAGAGAAGGCTTCGGCTAAACGTGAACATATAGCTAAGGATGATAAGCTAGCTTTGATTCCGAATGGTATTGATGTGAATGCTGTAAGGAATGCTGTAGCTAAGTCTAGAAGTGAACTTGGCATTGCGGAAGATGCTTTTGTGGTAGGTATGATTGGAAGACTTTCTCCACAGAAAGCGCCTGATGTGTTTATCCGTACAGCCAAGTTGATACATGATGAGATTCCAAACTCAGCTTTCATTATTGTGGGAAGTGGTGAAGATGAGGAAGAAGTCAAGGCCTTTGCCAAGGAGAATGGTTTGGAACTTGTTGTAACTGGTTGGACTGACGAGCCATATAGCTATTTGAAAGTTTTTGATGTAGCAATGCTCTTGTCTAGGTGGGAAGGATTCGGATTGGCTGTTGTTGAGTATATGGCAGCTGAGAAAAATGTGGTTGCCACAAAGATTGATGCCATCCCTACATTGGTAGATGATAGTGTTGATGGTCTGTTGGTGGAAATGGATAATCCGAAAGATGCCGCAGAAAAGGTTCTCTGGTTATATCGCCATCCAAAGGAAGCTGCAGAAATGAAATCCAAGGCTTTGAAGAAAGTGATAGAGAATTATGATATTTCAAGAGTTGTTGATCAACATATTGAAATGTTTGAGGAACTTACTGAAGGAAAGTAGGTTTTATCATCATGATTTGTAATCAATAAAAATATAAATTTAGATGAACGTAATAAAGACAAATATAGATGGCGTACTCATCTTTGAGCCTCGCCTGTTTAGAGATGTTCGTGGCTATTTCATCTAGAGCTTCAGCGAGCGTGGGTTTTAAGAGAAAGTAGAGCTATTGGTGGGCTACAAGGTGGAGTTTTGCCAGGACAATGAGAGCGTGAGCAGTTATGGTGTGATGCGTGGCTTGCATTTCCAGAGACCTCCGTTTACACAGAGCAAGCTGGTGAGATGCGTGAAGGGTAGAGTGATAACTTCTATCACCCAGAGGCTGATGGGGGTATCTCGATATTGGATGAATCACTCGGCATCGATTGGCGCATTCCTACGGAACATGCTAATCTTTCGGAGAAGGATACGAAACATGAGGTGCTGAAGGACTTTGATAGTCCTTTCGAATACTAAAAGGATTTTGTTTTCTAAAATCATCCCGTCCTTCTTTACCATTAAAGAAGGCTCCACCTTTCTCACCAAGCCTCTCTTCCCTCAGGGACGAGAGGATGTAACCGCCCTCCGGTGCTCGGAACCGCTTCGCTATAAGGTTGGCGGACCATCAAAGGTCTGCGCCATGTTTTGCGGGCTGGGACCGCCTGGAGTAGGTGGGGATTATTAAAATAATAAATGTAAGCGTCCAAAAACGGATTTGGTGATTTGATAAAGAAGATGTAACTTTGTCGCCAGTAATTTTAAACGTAAGTAAAATGTACAGCGACAAAGACTTTCAGACATTCTGGTTCCGCTACAAGACGGAAGGGGAGCCACATGGAATTTCAATTAATTCCTTTTGTATTAACCAAGGTGTTCCATACAAGCAATTCTATGCGTGGTTCAAGAAGCATGCCAAGGATACTGTTATCCCTGTTGAAATAGAAGGAGCACCTACAGATGAAGAGACAGATGATGTTGAAGTCCCACCTCAGCCAGCATCCAAGCCAAAAACAAAGAAGTCGAAGGGTGGCATACTCATTACCATCCAAACGACGGATGGTTTGTTTGTCAAGAAGGGTGGGCTTGACTATGCCGGCATGAAGGACTTAGTGTCTAGATTGGAGGGATTATGCTAAGGCTCTCAGGTCTTGACAACTTCTACTACTTACCCATGCTTCATGATATGAGGTACAAGGGGCCTCGTCTCTCTGAGATCATACGTAATATATATCATCGTGACCCTCTCAATGGTGACATCTATATTTATATGTCTCGTGACCGACGAACGATAAGGTTGTTTCAATATAAGCATCATGTCTATGACCTTCACGAACGTACTTTCAGCAATGAATATCGATTTAAGAAAGTTGTACTTCGAGAAGGAGTTCCTACCTATAAGATGGATTGGAAGACCGTGATGATAGTATTGGAATCGCCTGTTATAAAGCAGATTAGAACATAATCGTATTTAAGCATAATTAACTAATAATCAGGTGGTTATGTGTTTTGTAAATTTGCATAATTCAAATATTTTTTGCATCTTTGTACTAAAATACAAAGGTTATGGAACTAGACGAATTAGGCATAGATATAGAGGCACAAAACTGTCTCGATCAAATTCAGCAGGAGTCTCGGACTTCTGCTGACTATGACCCGTCCCAAGGTATGACAGGAGAAGAACTACATAACTTTTGTAAATTCTTGTATTCGCAGATTCAGTCCAAGGATGAGGAGATAAGCCGCCTTACTGCCAATATTAAAGAGTTGACGGATGAGGTTCGATTGTCTCGTCTTCAACAGCAAACATACAATGATGAAAACAAGGCGGTAAGTGCCAGCCATTCTCATAAGTTGGATGTTGTGCTTCAGCAATTACAAGAAACCAGACAAGAGCTTACTGATACAAAGAGAAAACTGAAAACTGCTGAGACCCTGTTGGCAGATGCCAAAGAGAAGAACCGTCAGTTGGAAGCTGAACGAGAGAAGGATGCCAAGGAGCGTAAGGACTTGGAGAATGATATCGCTCTCCTTCGTTCTGATCTTTACAGTGGAACAAAGAGCCAGCAGTCAGGTCGTTCTGCGGAAGAGGTAGGAGCTAATGATGGCAGGGATGATTTCGATGGTACGGATGCATCTTTACCAGAGGCAAATCGTAAGGATGATGTGTCCTCAGAGGCAAACTCTGATGGCGAGAAATCAGAGAAATCTCAATCCGGAGAGCCTAATAACTCTTCGGAAGACAGAGACTCTAATAAAGGAACTCCGGGAACACCAACTCCTAAGACAATATATCATGGTTCTTCTCGTAAGGGTCGTACTTATAATAAGCATACAGTTGGTACGCCGATTATCCATAAGTGCGATTTGAGTCACTTGCCTGAATACTTCCAGCATTGAAGGACCGAGCCTTGGCTCCTGGTTCCAACGTAAACGTAGATGAGACATGGGAGTGATTCCAGACTCATTTCGGTCATCGTAAGACCTATATGTGGTGTTTGGTAAATCGAAAGGGCTCGTTGTTCTTCGGTAGTGTTCAGGGTGCATTGAGATCGGCAATGTACAATACCTTTATCCAGACTTGCAAGCAAGTCGGAGTCTCGTTCAGACAATATTTCAAGGCTTTACTCAAAGCAGTGAAATCTGGTAGAACGGACTATGAGAACCTGCTTCCGATGACAATCTGCTTGGATTAATGAAATTTTTAGTGAAAAAAATTAAAAATGAAATTTGCGGGCTTTGCCAAAAGCCCGCAAATAGGGGCGTTGTGACATTTTTGGACGCTTACATTTAGCAGACGTTACAGATGTATATGTGCTCGGACACTCTATGGCTGAAGTGGATTTACCATATTTTGAACGTGTGAGAGATGTTGTCAATGAGGGGTCACATGGCATATCTCTTTTTATGGTGTCAATGACAGACAAGGGAAGGAACAGGTAGCGAACCGATTGAATTTGCATAACTTTGAGTTGATTCTGCTGGATGATTTAAGACGGGCAAGAGAGGGAGACTTATTCTAGTTTCACTCCTTCTCAAAAGAATGTTTAAAAAGAGGGGAACATAAATTGGTGTTGGTCGAGGCTATGTCAGGATTGGTGCAGAAAAGGCTTCATTAGGTGAAAACAAGATAAGGAGTATGAGAACATTTACAGCAAAAGAAAATAGCTTTATTGGACAAATGGTAGATAGTGTGTCAGTAGAGAATACTTACCTATCTATCAATATGTTTAATGATATATTTCAAACAGGGAAGGTGGCATTTGATGAAGCGAGGAAGCAAACTAAAATTTCTCTTTGATCTATGATTGTGGCAATCATAGATCTGATTGCTACAATATTACTATCTCGCTGTGATAATGGAGGCTTCTCTGATAGTCATATTTCAGGTGGTGATGCTGCTAGTAGCGTAGATAGCTCAAAGACTAGCTTAACTGTTCCTTTGATGGGTATTATGGGAGTTATGAAGAACTCTATTGAGCCAAAGTTGGAGGCTACAATGAATAATACTGCGGATATCAAGGCTAAGCTTAGTGGTACGCTAAATGTGAATGTACAGAAGAATTCTAGCAACGTTTCTAATTCTGTGCATAACAACATCTCGAATAGCCAACATAATAATATTGTGAACAATAATAACTATCGTTATCCTGTAAAGACTCCTAGTAAGCATCCTGGTAAAACAGGGCAGAGTTGTGTGAAAATGGTGAAGGTGAATACTTGTAAGGATACTGTGGTGGCGAAAGAGAGTGTGATAATGTAAATCTTAAATAATTATGGAAAAAGTGGATAAAGAGCATATTGAAAAGATGAGAATCTTACAAATTATTCGCAAGAATGCTTTGAACATGAATTGGAAATGTATGGTTGATGGATGTCCAGAAAAAACTATTAATTCTCATCTTTTGCAGCGCCATGGTGTTTTGGATAATATAATCGAAGATGGACACATGTATGAATTGCGAGTAAGGGATATTTTTAAATGGAGCAAAGATGTTCCACCTGTGGTTTTTAAAAAGGTTGGTCTTAATGATGCAATTTCGTATCCTTTGTTTTGTAATCATCACGATACAGAATTGTTCTTGGATATAGAAAAAAATGATCCAGATGTCGATGATTATCGTTCTCAGCTTCTCTTTTCCTATCGTTCAGTTTGTGCGGAGATGCGTAAGAAAGAAATAGAGATAGATGTTAATCAAAGACAACTTCGTAGTCGTATATTAAATCTGGATTCCTTTTATTTGAAAGAGTGTATTAGAGGTTTGGAAATAGGTATTAAAGACTTGAAGTTTTATGAAGAACAACTACTTAATGAAATTAGTACTCCCAAAAACTTGTTCACTTTTGAAGTTGCTCATTTTCCATTCATTCCAATATATGCTTCTGCCTCTTTTAGCTTTGAAACAGATAAAGATAAGATAGAATCTCAAAATTCAGTTTGGGATAGTGCTTTTATTCATATTCTTCCTCGTAAATCAGATTTGTGTATAATTATCGGCTATCATAAAGAATATGTTAATGACAGATTAAAGACTTTTGTAGGTAAATGGCTTCATGCAGATAAGAATACTCTTGGATTATTGTTGACAGATCTTTTTTCTCAAAGGATAGAAGGTTTTGGTATGTCTGAGAAATTATACCAATCTATGGATGAAGAGAATATTGAACGATTCTATGAGTTTCAGAGAAAATCTATAGAGAATTATAATATGGCATTAGAACCAGGCTTTAATCTATTTGAGGGTGAGTATTGGGAAAAATTATGGACTTAATCTCTAATGAGATATGGAACGACTTAAATTATATCTTTTCCGTCCTTTTAGGGTGATAAAATACAATAAGACATCATTCTTTATATGGGCTTTATCAACATTCTTAGGTGGAAATATTGGGATGCTGATAAATTTTATAGTGCGTCATTATTTCTACAAGATTAGTATTTCAGATTCGATAACTTATGATTTGGAGTCTGGTACATTATATGTTTTTGTTATTGCTATGTTAGCTTCATCTTTTGGAACATTGTTGATAGATTTCTGGACAAAGGAGAATAATGATTTTAAGCAGCCAAAAATGATTTGGCTTATTATTACATTCTTCTTATGTTGTTTTATCGGAATCTTTTATTCGGCATATACAAGCTCTATTATGCAGAGTGATGAAGCTAATAAATCCTTTGACATTTGGCAAATTCTATTTTTTGTAGCTGGAACCATATTAGGAATATATTCATATTGCTTGCTATTGATGGATCCGCAAAACAATGAATTTAGTATGTTGAGTGATAAATATGAATTAAAGGAGAGCAAAAATATAAAGAAGATGAGTGAAGAATCTGAAAACATTAAAAAGGATTCTAATGGTGTACAACTGTAAAATGTGTTGATTTATGAAACTAGAAATTCCATATATAGAAGTAGAACAGCCTATTGGAACCTTCTATTTATCAGCTATTAATGCAAAGACTCTTGTAGATATAGTTGAAATTAGACGAAGAAATTCCGATAATGTTTTCGAATTGTCTTTGTTTGAAAGATATACGAATACTCAGGAGCAAGGGGTTCAAAGAGCACAATCAAAAGAGCGTGTCAATAAAATTAAGGACTATTGTTCTGATCCAGATGCTACTTTTCCTACTCCTATTATTATAAGTATATATTCTGATGTAAGTTATATAGATAAGAATAATACTTTTGTTTTTGAGGTTGACGATAATAAAAAAATAGGGGATGTAATTGATGGTCAACATCGACTGTTGGGAATTAGCTCTTCAGGTTTGAGTGGTGAGTTTAACTTACCTGTGGTTTTGATGTTTAACTTGAATACAGAAGAGAAGGCTTACGTCTTTTCTATTATCAATAGTACTCAAACGAAGGTTAGCATGAGTTTGATCTACGATTTGTTTGATTTATCAACAAAGCGTAGTCCGCAAAAAGTTGCTCATGAAATTGCCAGGGCAATGAATAAAATGGAAGAGTCACCTTTCTTTAATCGTTTGAAGATGCTTGGGAAAAAAGAGCAGGGACAAAGTTTTGCAGTTTTGTCTCAAGGAACCTTTGTTACGAAACTTTTGACTTTGATTTCAAATAATCCTGATGCTGATAGTTATAGGTTAAAACGTGGAGATTCGCTAGCTTCAGATAGAAAATTACCTTTTAGAGAATACTTTATTACAGAGCAAGATGGTGTTATGCTGAAAGTGCTATTGAATTGTTTTAATGCTCTGAAAGATGTGTTTCCAAAGGAATGGGATTATCCTGATAATAACGTCTTGTGGAAAACAACGGGATTTGGTGGCGTGATTAAAGCATTTCCTAAGTTATATAAAAAAGGTGCTACAGAAAGAAATTTAACGGAAGGATTTTTCCATCAGTGTTTCCAAAACTTAAAAGTTTATATGGAAATGCGTAAAGAGGATTTTACTAATAAATATTTTTCTGGAGGTGGTGAACAGTTGCAAGCAAAACTTCAATCGTATATCGAAGAGTCAAATAAATTATGTTAGCTATTCTCGTTATTAATAATGGAAACAATCAGCATCGATAGAAATATTCAAGTCTTCAAAAAAGTCTTTGAGGCAGAAAGTAGAATTATATTTTCTGCAAAGTTTGGTGATGGTAAATCATACTTTTTGAAGAAGTTCATGGAAAGCTATCCTGTTCCAATAGCTATTCAGCAAATGTCTGTGAGAAGGTGTAAGGAGTTTCTTGATATAGATATAGATGCTTCGTTGAGAGAAAAAAAGGTTGGGTGTTAATTTTTGCATCTCCACAAAAACGATATGGGCAAAACTCCTTGTATGTTATCGCTTTTGTTTCCTGTGAAAAATATAATTTTTCCTAAATATTAGGTATTTTTCTTGGAGCGTGTTTATAAAAATCGTATCTTTGGCAAATTGTTAGCAAAAGTGCGAACATAAAAATAAATGTTATGGTAGAAATAGACAAAGAATACCTCACCCGTAAGCATCAAGGTGGCGAAAATAGCAAAAAAGGAAATATGTTTGAAGCATATTTTTCCGTATATCAAATATTGCTTTTGATGTCGGAAGGAAAGCTTGATGCGACCTTGTTCTCTCAGGTAGAAAATGCTTATGTGGATGACTTGCTGATTCTGCAAGATGATAGTTCTGTTTATCATCAAATAAAGGATGTTAAGTCTCTTTCATGGGGCAATATTGAGACAAAGAATACTTTGGCTTATGACTTTTACCACCAAGCTGAGTTATGTCTGTTTCGAGAGGTGAAATTCTTGTTGAAGCTTATTGTCTCTTCTGGATATGAAAAGATGAAGGAAAGTAAGCCTGCAGATATAAAAGATGTTACAGATGTAGAGGAGTTTCCTGCATACGCTAATATCAACATGTATGCCTATGATGCTCATGTCTATTCTGTTGCAGCTAAAGCTATAGGAGTGGGAGACAAACAACATTATGATGTTAGTACTTTTGTTACGATGCTTTTTGGCAAATGGTGTGGAGGTTTGTGTGAAGGTAAGACGGTTAAGTCTATCTTCTTAGATGTAAAACGAACTTTGTTTGGTACCGAGATAGATGAGAAGATTCTTGATGATATCTTGAAACTGCTTGGTAAAATGGGATTTGCCATAGAAGTAGAGTCTTCCATGTTGCATTGGAAGTATCGAGGATTTGAAGGAGATACTGAACTTACGGAAAGCAAGATAGAGGAAATCCTTGCTTCCACAGATGTAGAGAGTATGATTAATGTTCTATATTAAAATGGATATGTCATGGGAAGAATATATGAAAATATAAATAGAGCCAATGAGGTGGAGGTGAAGACTGCCTTGCGTACATTGGTGACTGATGGAGTTTCTTCAGCAGCTTATCGTGGTGCGTTTTTTTCATTAGGACATAGTTTGGGTGATGTAATACGTGATAGATTCGATTCTTTAGGGAAGGTTTTGCTGGTGTGTGCCTCTGAGGATGCTGATTGGCTTGCGAAGGGTGTATTGGCTGCCTTTCCTGAGAAAATGGCTTTGGCTGTATTTTGGTCGAAGCGTCTTCGTATATGTGATAACCCGAAGGTTGAATTATCACCTATCGTCAAGTCATATATTGATCCTGATGCTTTTTCTTGCGATACAATGATTATTGTTAAGTCGATCATTAGCACTTCTTGCGTGGTGAAGACTCAAATCAATTATCTTGTGGATAAGACAAATCCTGAGAGGATTATCATTGTAGCCCCTGTCATGTATAAGGATGCCAAGAGCAATCTTGAAGCAGAATTTCCAGAAGAGATAACTTCCAAATTCTCTTATTGCGCTTTTGCCATTGATGATGAGAGGGATGAAAGCACCGGTGCTGTTATCCCTGGTGTTGGTGGTATGGTGTATGACAAGCTTGGGCTTGGTGGTGTCATACAGAAAAACTCTTATATGCCTCAGATTGTGAAGGAACGTGCTTTTGGAAAAGTCTCAAAGCCACAAATGGCTTGTGTATAATCATACCATTTCTTTTGTGAACCATAATAAATGGTAGGTAAGTATTCGGTGAAAGCCGTATTGTGCACCTAGATAAAGTTTTGTACCTTTGCACCGTTATTTTAAATTATCCAAATTATGGTACAAGGCAAGAAACAATTAAACAGTAAGCCAAAGTTCGCTACTTTGTTCAGCCATATCGTCGTCCCGTTGTTCGTCGCAAGGATGATTCGATGCAGCAGCTCTTGCAGTCTCCTTGCTATGAGGACGTATTTTGGAAGAGTTATGCGTCTGCTGAGTTATTGGCGCAGTTGGAGTGTAATAAGTATGTCCTTCATCAGCCGTTTAACCGGCAGATAAAGAAGATGAAACAGGATGGTTTGATACTCGCTCCTTCAACGGTTGATGACTGGCATCAGGGTGTATGCGACAAGATAGAACCTCTCTACAATCTGCAGAAGAATCGGGGTAATGTCCAGTTTGCTGCTTGGTGCTGATGGCTCTCCATTCCAGATATTGGACTGCGAGAAGCATAAGACGGTAAATCATTACTTGATTCAATATCGTTCTGTGGCGACAGGCATCCCAATCTTCATGGTTAATACGAAAAACAAGCATGGTAGGGGTACTGCTGACATCATGGACAACCTCAAAGATTGGAAAGGTGTAGCGTTGATGTGTGATGGTTACTCTGGCTATGATTGGCTGAAGAAGATAAATGGTCGCATATTGTGTCGTTGTGTCGTTCATGCCCGAAGACCAATGGAACGAGCCTTGAAGGAAAATCCTAATCTGGCAAAGATAGGTATTCTCTTCTACCAGAACATTAACCTGATTGAGGAAATGATAAAGGAGAAGAAACTTGAAGGCGAGGAGAAGGCACAGTTCAGGAAGGACCATGCCGAGCCGCTATGGGAGGACTTCAAGCTATGGGCTGCAAGTGCCATCTTGGATGTGCCAAAAGACAGCAATATATACCAGGCATTGAACTATATGCTGCGCAACTATACAGAGCTGACCAATTATATAGACATCCCAGACATGCCTTTGGACAATAATGATACCGAACGCCTGATCCGTGACATGGTGATGGGAAAGAAGGCTTATTTGTTCTGCCGTGACTTGGATGCCTGTAAGCGTGCAGCAATGATGTACTCCTTGTTTGGTGCATGTAAGGTACTAGATAAAAATCCTGAGCGTTGGCTTTGTTATGTGTTGAAGCACATAGATTCTACGCCTGAGGATAAGTATTATACTCTTCTTCCTGAGTTCTGGGAAGATGAGGAACAATAAAAATGAATTTAAT
>ERZ1027060.59-NODE-59-length-41703-cov-15.416491_pt1 | contig 41703 bp, 26 predicted proteins | sample MGYA00519424_ERZ1027060 | MGnify/ENA primary metagenome ERZ1027060 (study PRJEB26926, sample SAMN06164500) | human gut metagenome | biome: ENVO:00009003; feature: ENVO:2100002; material: ENVO:00002003 | host: Homo sapiens | place: USA | collected 2012 ... | reverse complement strand
ACTTGCATGTGTTAAGCCTGTAGCTAGCGTTCATCCTGAGCCAGGATCAAACTCTACATTGTAAAATATTTTGCCAACTTTAATAAGCCGAACTAAGCCTTATTAGACCGAGCTAAGCATACTAACGTTGTTTGTTTGTATCTGTTCAGAACGAGCTTCCATTTTTAAGTTTAAAGTCAAACAAACTTGACGGTTCGTTTTTCTTCTACCCAAGAACGATTGTTCATCGTTCTCGCTTCTTGTACTACTTCTGTCTTATGTAAATCTTTTCAAAGAACTCTTGTTTCTGTTCGCTTCCTGTTTCGCTCCGCATCCCTCACGTTTGCTTGAGATGCCGTTGCTATTCGAAAGCGGATGCAAAGGTATAGTTTTTTTGTAAACCGCCAAAACTTTTGAAGAGAAAAGTTGAAAATTTATGCTCGTTTTAACAGTTGTTTACAATTAAAACGCCACATTGTGGACGCACACATTATATTATTATACGCGAGAGAGACTGTTTTTAAGGACTGTAAACATAGAATGCACATCCTCGTTATCTGAGTTCCGTGGGAACTAAAGATTAACGAACGTTACTTCCAGTACGAACCGTAGTCTTCGTATTCGTCTTCTTCCTCCTCGTCGTCCATGATGTATCTCCTTCCTGGAGCATCTGCCCGACTCGGATCTGTTATCGAGCCATCGCCGAAGCCAAGGGAGCTTCCAGCGAGTATCTGGCTCTCAACAGCAATGTCGATAGCAGTGACAACCGGTGTTTGATATGTCTTCTTCATATTTTCTTTCATTTTAAGTTATATATCGTATATATATACCTTTCACTAAGGACCTTATCGGTCCGCATTACTTAAGCACAACCTTCTTGCCGTTGTGGATGAACACACCGTGCTGTGGACGCTGCACCTTAACACCCTGGAGGTTATAGTAAGCCTCATCCTTTACAACTGGGTTGTTGGTGATGCCGTCGATTGCGGTAGCGGTGTTGTCAACGTAGACGCGCAATGGGCTACCGCTTGCATTGCTACGACCACCGCTAATATACAAGTAGCTCTTGCCAGGAAGTGCCCAACCATTGTTAGTCGACTTCACGAATTCGCCATCATGCAAGAAGTAGTCATTATCGCGGCCTGTAGACCAAACAGCATCAACACAATCAACAAGCTGGTTGTCTGTTGCTTCATCAAGTCCTTCTTCATTCGAAGCAAGGATAGGCAATATGTAGGTATTGCCTGCTTCGCCCTTAAGGATAAGACCAGTATGTGCCTTCACTCTCTTAACCGGTGTAAGGGCAACCGCATCATTTGCCTTGTTGTACTTAGCGGTATAAGCTGTCAAACCCTCAACGCCTGAGAAGTCGAGATTGTATGCACTGGTGAAAGTTGTCCACTCCTTGTTGAGGGTAAGGGAGAGGTTGGAGTCAAAGTTCGTGGTGTTACAAGGATTAAGCCCTTTGAAAGTATTAAGAAAATTTGGCACTACATGCACTGTTGGATTATTATCGAATGGGTAACCATAACGTCCTGCATCAGGTTCAACATTAGATGTAATATAAACATCTTTAAGTTTATCACATTTAGCAAATGCAGAAACTGCCAAATAGCACTCAAGACCATTTACTACGACAGTTTTTAACTTGGCATTATCCCTAAACGCTCCGTCTCCGATATGACCCGTTTTTGTTGGTATTACAACATTTGTCAACTGCGTAAATTGGAATGCCCAAGCGTCAATCTTCTGCAAAGAGGAAGGAAACGTTATAGAAGCAATGACTGATTTGTAAAAAGCACATTCGCCTATATCAGTCAATGCTATTGGCAACTTGACATCACTAAGCTGTCCACAATTATAGAAACTGCCTTTAGGGAGACTTGTTATCTGTGTATTCGACAAGTCAACTGTCTTTAAGTTGGTACCCTCAAACGCCCACTCACCAATACTGGTCAATGTATTAGGGAATGTAACTGCATCTAAAGGACAGTTCTTAAACACATGATGTCCCAATGTTGTATAACTATCATTAAACGTTACGTTAGATAGAGAGGTACAACCTTCGAACACATTGTTGTATATCCCCTTAACAGTTGAAGGCATAACTATATTATTAAGAGCTGTGCAATCACTAAAGGCATTATCCCAAAAGTTCTCAAGTTTATTAGGCAGCCGTATAGAAGTCAAAGATTTATTATTAAAGAACACACCATCCTTCATAATGGTTACATTGGTATTCGATAAATCAACCGACTCTAAGGCTGTACCCTCAAAACACCACTCATTTATATCGGTCAAACCAGCCGGTACATTATTGATGGTCTTAAGGCTTGAGCAATTTTTAAAGGCATGGTCGCCAATCCATTTTATTTGCGAGCCTTCCTCAAAAGTAATGCCTGTTATATTGGTATTTTCACTGAAACCTTTCTTCTGGTCGGTTGCCTCAGAAGGATAATTCCCAAGTCCACATACAGCTGTTACGGGATATTTGATGCCATCAATCTCTACTTCGTTCTCGAATGTAATATCACCCTTTGCACCGTCATCACCGATAACGACACATTGACCATCCTTCATCAAGCCATATTTTACACCATCTATGGTTGTGTAGGACTGGGCAAAGGCATTAAGTCCACCAAACAGGGACATCAATGTCAAGGTAAAATAAACTCTCTTCATAAATAAGATTCTTTTAAAGTTTTTAGTTATCTACAATTTATTATGTTGGTTCATTTAGCACTACTAAATGAAGGTAATTTGAACTTCTCAGTCTGCTGAAAATATACATTATTACTTATCGCAGGCTTAGAAGTGATATACTATTAACATGTTTTTCACTGCAAGCGTTTACACTAAACGCTTGCAGTGAAAATCATTATAGAGCCTTAAGCGAAACGGCAAAGCCGCCGCCACGTGCCTCATCCACCTTTATGGTCTGTCCACGCTTAACGGTTTTACGGGTTATGATGTATGCCTTGGGGTTCTTCTCGTAGTCGGCATCGGGTGCATCCTTGTATATAGTGCACTCGTAACGGCGACCCGGGTCGAGGAAGTCGAGCTTTACAACGGCACGGTGTCCGTTCTCATCACACTTTCCGCCAACAAACCAGTTGTCGGTTCCCTTGGCACGTCGAGCCACTGTAATATAGTCGCCAGGCTCTGCCTCGATGTATCGTGAGTCGTCCCAATCTACCGCCACGTCGCGTATAAACTGGAAGGCATCGTCGTACTTGGCATAGTTCTCGGGCAGGTCGGCAGCCATTTGCAACGGCGAGTACATCACAAGATACAGCGCAAGCTGTCCGCAAAGCGTTGTGTGTACATACGATTTGGACCCTTCCTTCCATGTTCCGATCTGCGTCTCAAGTATGCCCGGGGTGTAATCCATTGGTCCGCCCTGCAAACGTGTGAACGGCAGGATAACCGTATGGTCGGGATTATTGCCCGCGAATTTCTCGTACTCGGTACCTCTTGCCGACTCGTTGCCTACCAAGTTGGGCCATGTGCGGCACAAACCGGTGGGACGTGTAGCCTCATGCGCGTTCACCATAATATGATGTTTGGCAGCCTCGGTTACGCAGTAGAGGTAGTGGTTGTTCATTATCTGCGAGTAGTGGTGCTCGCCTCTTGGAATGATGTTGCCCACATAGCCGCTCTTTACGGCGTCGTAGCCGTAGCGGTTCATAAGCTTATAGGCTGGCTCAAGATAGCGCTCGTAGTTCATAACCGAACCCGATGTCTCGTGGTGCATCATCAGCTTCACACCCTTAGAGTGGGCATAGTCGTTGAGAGCCTTGATGTCGAAGTCGGGATAAGGTGTCTGGAAGTCGAACACATGAAACTTGGAGTGTCCGAACCAGTCTTCCCAACCTTCGTTCCAACCCTCAACCAGCACCTCGTCGAGTCCGTTCTTGGCGGCAAAGTCGATGTACTGGCGCACACGCTCGTTGGTGGCACCATGTCTGCCGTTAGGCTTAACCTTTGTATAGTCGGTCTCGCCGAGCACCACAGAGGGCAGCTCGTCGGTGTACGACCACGACTTATTGTCGCAAATCATCTCCCACCACACACCGCAATACTTCACGGGGTGTATCCACGAAGTGTCCTCTATCTTGCAAGGCTCGTTGAGGTTGAGCGTAAGCTTGCACGAGAGCATGTCTCGGGCATCGTCGCTTACAAGCACCGTGCGCCACGGCGAGGTGCGCGGTGTCTGCATATATCCCTTGAAACCCTGGCTGTCGGGAGTGAGCCACGACTCGAACACCATATTCTTATCGTCCAGATTGAGGTGCATTGTGGGATAGTCCACACACGCTGCCTCATGCAGATTGATGTAAAGACCGTCGTCGGTCTTCATCTGCAGCGATGTCTGCACACCCGTTTCGGAGAACTGTGTCTGCGACGCATTGTCCGAGATAGACGATCGGAAGAGCTTGCGTATCTCCGAGAGACGCGATGTAACGGTGCTGTACTCCTGCGTGTCATAGTCGCCGGGCAACCACCATGCCTTGTGGTCACCGGTAAGCGCAAACTGTGTATGCTCCTCCTTTACAAGGAAGTAGGCATTGGTTTGCTGCGGAAACTCGTAGCGCAGACCCATACCATAATCGTATACACGGAAGCGGAGGTTCATCAAGCGGCCGGTGCGGTCTTGCTTAAGGGCAACAAACAGCTCGTTATAGTTGTTGCGTATGTCCTTGGTCTCGCCCCACACGGGCTGCCATGTCTCGTCAAACGTGCTCGTTTGTGTTGTCTGCACGCTGAATCCGTCCATCAGGTTGTCGGCAGCAATAAGCTCGTAGCCAAGGGTAGACGGCTTTATAACCGTCTTACCCTTGTACGTCAAGCTGTATTGTGGCTGCCCCGAAGGCGTCAGCTCCACATGCAGCTTTACCTTGCCGCCAGGTGATTGGCAGTCGAAGGCAAAGCCGGTGGCTACAGCCAACAACGAAATTATCAACAAAAGAAACCTTCTCATTATGTCTGTCTTATTTTAGTTACTCCGATTTTGTGGCAGTCATAGTCATTTTCTTGACGTCAAGCACAATGGTGTAAGTGCCTGCCTCGTCTGCCGAAACCTTCCACTTGTAGTCGCGCTCGTCGGGGTACTTAACGAGCATGCAGGCCGAATGAGACAGACCCACACCGTTCTCGGTAGGCATAATATAGTCGCACTCAAAGCCGCTGTTGATGCTGAGCGGGAACTTCATCTCGCCTTCCTTAAGGGCGAATGTTGCGGTGTAGGTGTTGTCGTCTACCTTGTCAAACTTAACCGACTGTTCGATTTCCCAACCATTAGGTGTGGCATCGCCAACGGCGTAGACGTTGTTGAAATGATACTGAGCCTCGCCTCCAGGCACAACCACAACGTCGTCGCCTGTCACATCTTCCCAGTTGGTTATGCCAGCTCCCTCTATCTTAACAGCACCGCTAGCTGTGAACGTAACGTTGTACACATACTTCTTGCCCGACTCAAACTTAACGTCGGCAGAGATGGCTGCCTTGTACACCTTACCGTTGTGCTCGAACTCGATGTTGCGTGTTGTGGCATCGTTGCCATCGATGTTAGGCAGCACGATAGCCTCAACATAGTTACCGTCTGCCGAGCGCATCTCCACATCCTTCTTGGTGTCGCCAGACACCATACTAAGCTCGTCGGCAAAGGCGCTGTACGACACCTTGGTGTACATACCCTTGATGTAAGCCTTGAGGTCGGACAGCGAAGAGCCGTCCTCGGCAGTGGTCACCATAAATATCTTTGTAAGCTTATGCTTGAAGTTGAGCACAGCCTGTGGCGCATCGGCGCTCACACCCGTTGCCTTTGCACCAAGAAGGTCTATGAGAGCCTGGTTGTCCTGCTTCTGCACATCAAGCTCCACCACGCCAGCTGCAGCTGTAGTGCTGTACGGATAGTAAGCCACAACGTCCACCTTGCTGCCGTCGTTGGGCAGGCTGGCAGCCTTTCCTGCAGGTTCAAAGTTGGCATTTGCCGCCCAGCCTTCTGTCAGGGTGTTGCGGTAGGCAAGGTTGTCGGCGGCATCAATTTCGGTTGTACCAGCCTTAAGGGTGTATATACCAATCTGGTCGCCGGCGTTCCACTGGTCGTCAAAGGCACGTGTCTGTGGCAAGGCGATGTTGGCAACGACCTGCAACTGGGCGTTCTTGGTATCGTTGCCGTTTACTTCTTCATTGCTGCAAGAGGCAAGGGTCATAGCTCCTGCCATTGCAAAAAGCATAAATGATGACTTGTTCATAATCTGTTTTTTTTAGTTATTATTGTTCTGCTATTGTTTTGATGTATCTTTATAAGAGACTTATTGGTGTGCGTTTTGTGGCTTATTGGTATGCGTTAGGGTTATAACGCCCATGTCCACAATGGTCCAGTTGTTAACAGATGCGTTCGATCCGTCCACGCCTACCTTGCCTCCAATGTCGATGGTAGAGTGAGAGCCGTCGTTGAAGTTGGCTACAAAGTTGCCTATCGACGTCTCAAGACGCTGCTGTGTGCCGTCCGATAGGAACATCACAAACTGCACGGTTACATCCTTGCTGAGGTCGAGCGCAAAGACATTGAAGGGTGCCGTTATTGTTCCTGTTGTGGCATTGATACTGAAGTCGGACACAGCCTCAACCGCAGTAGACGCAATGGATGTGTACATATTGTATGTTGCCATTGCTTTGGAAAGGATGGCGTAGCCTCCCTGCACCACTGCGCTGCCGTCGGTAGACGTAACTTTGGCCTTAAGCGACACATTGAGCTGTCGTGTTGCCTGCTGCATGGGCAGCGTCAGACTTGTCTTGTCGCCCGTTAGGGATGTTATTGTCTGCGCTGCACAGTAGAAGGTGGAGGGTGTTCCGCTTATTGCTTCGGCATTGCCTGTGCTGTGCGAGGCAGCCTTAACCGTGGCTATGCCGTCGTTTACGTCAACCCCCAACACCGGAACGTATGCCAAGAACGTATAGTCGCAGTTCGACTTAAGCTCCATCTGATATGTGTCCGACGCTACGGTGTAGTTGTCGCCGTTGACAGATAGCACGTACTGCTGTGGCCGTTGCTGTGCATCTATGCCGCTCCAGTCGGTGTGTATGTCCACCAATGTGCGTGGCAGCACTATCGGGTCGGGCAGTTCGTCGCCGCATGATGCCATGCTTAGGAGCGTGGTGCAGAGCACGGTGCCTAATGCTAAGGTTTTAAGGTTATGGTTCATATCCTTATATTGTATTTTTTATTTATAATACTTTCTGTTTATAAGCCTTGACTTTAGCTTGCTGGTCGAAGGCTTAGTTTATCCGGCGAGGCAGAGCCTTCATGCCTTTGACATCCGCCTTGGATGCCTTGACGATGCTAATGGCAAATCCGCCACCTGACGCAGAGGTTATATCCACTACCGACTTGGCGTCTACCACACCTCTCTTTATTATATATGCCTGTGGATTGGTGTCCCAGTTGGCATCCTTTGCGTCTGCATATACGGTAGCGATGTACTGTGTGTGCGGTTCGAGGAAGTTGAGCTTGAGCACCGAGCGGTGTCCGTTCTCGTCCACTGTAGAGCCTACATACCAGTCGCCGGTATGCTTTGCACAGCGTGCCACGGTGATATAGTCGCCTGGCTCAGCCTCAAGATATTGCGAGTGGTCCCAATCTACGGGCACCTGCTTTATAAACTCGAAGGCATCGGCAAACCTCTCGTACGATTCGGGCACATCCGCCACCATCTGCATAGGCGAGTACATCGTTAGGTATAGAGCCAACTGTCGGCACAGCGTGGTGCGTGCCTTGCCGTGGTTGCTGCCCTTATAGTAGCTCAGGTCGGTCTGGAAGATGCCGGGGGTGTAATCCATCGGACCTCCCATAAGGCGTGTGAAGGGCAGAATGGTGGTATGGTCGACGGGGTTTCCGCCCATTGCCTCAAACTCGGTACCGCGTGCCGACTCTTGTGCCAACCAGTTGGGCCAAGTGCGGCAAAGACCTGTAGGACGTACCGCCTCGTGCGAATCGACCATCACCTTATAGTCGGCGGCACGCTCTGCCACGTGCAGATAGTGGTTTACCATCCACTGCGACGAGTGGTTTTCCGACCTTGGTATCACCTGTCCCACATATCCTGTCTTTACGGCATGGTAGCCATTGTCTACCATAAACTGCAGAGCACGGTCCAGTTGTACATCATAGTCGGCTGCATTGGCAGACGTCTCGTGGTGCATAACAAGCTGCACGCCCTTTGAGGCGGCATACTTGTGAAGCCCGTCCACATCAAAGTCGGGGTAAGCGCGGTCGAACCTGAAATGTCGGTTGCGCCAGTAGGATTCCCAGTCTTCCCATCCTTCGTTCCATCCCTCGACCAGCACTCCCTCTATGCCATGCTTTGCTGCAAAGTCGATGTAGCGCTTAACGTTTGCGGTATTGGCGGCGTGGTGTCCGTGCGGCTTAAGCTTGGTATAGTCGGTAATGCCTGGTTTGGCAAATGGGGCGTCGGCATAGCTCCACGACATACCCGAGCCGTTGAACATCTCCCACCATACACCTACAAACTTCATCGGCTTAATCCACGACGTGTCGGCTATCTTGCACGGCTCGTTGAGGTTCAGTATGAGCCTTGAGGCGAGTATGTCGCGTGCGTCGTCGCTCACAATAACGGTTCGCCAAGGCGATGTGCAGAAGGGCAAGAGGTAGCCCTTGTCGCCCTGCTTGTCGGGTACGAGATTGGATGTAAGCACCAAGTTGCGGTCGTCGAGGTCGAGTTCCATACAGGCATAGTTTACAAGTGCCGCCTCGTGGATGTTAATGTACAGTCCGTTGCCCTTCAGCATTAGCGGTGTCTGCACTACGAGGTCGCCCTCTGCCTTTCCTTCGTAGCCCTTATGGGCAAGCGATTGTTTTGTGAACTCAGTGCGCAACTGCGTCAATCGCGCTGTTGTATACGTGAACTCCTGCGTGTCGTAGTCGCCGGGCAGTGCAAAAGCGGTGTAGTCGAAGCCGAGATTAAACTCGGTCAACTCGTTCTTCAGCACAAACTTACGCAGCGTTTGCTGCTCGGGAAACTCGTAACGAAAACCCAATCCGTCGTCGAACAAGCGGAAACGCACATCGAGCTGACGTGTGGAAGAGGGTTGATAGAAGTGTACAAGCATCTCGTTATAGTTGTTGCGCACTGCCGACTGCTCTCCCCAAACCGTATTCCAGGTCTCGTCCTTCGACTGTCGCTCCACGCTTTGCAGCTCCATATTGTCCTTCATGCCACGCTCGTTCTTGATGTCCATGCCCAACCGGCTTTGGTGTATCACTACCCTACCCTTATAAGATAAGGTGTAATAGGGTATGCCGTCCTTGCAGTAGGTGTTGAGCACAAACTGCTGGTTGGGCGACAACAGCTCCTCGGCAGCTGCCCCAAGCGACGTAACGAGTATGGCGATAAGCATCAGTATCTTCTTCATAATATCTACGTCAAAGTGTTGTTGTATGTTTACTTTATCTCCACTCTACTGCTTGCTGAGCCTTACCACCTTGCAGCCGTGGGCGGGCAGCGTGACGCTAATCTCGCCGGACGTGCCCACATCCTCGTGGAGCCAGAGGTCGCGCATCTTCATCTGCCCGGTGATGCCGAGCTGCGAGAGGCCGACGGTGCGCTGCTGGGGGGTGTCCTCACGGTTGAAGAGGCCTACCACCCAGTCACCGTTCTTCATCTGTCCGTACCAGATCTGGCTGTTGGGACTGCTGGGGTCGTCGCTCAGGGGTTGGCCCACGAAGCCGTCGGCATTGAGGGCGAGCATCTCCTTGTTCTGGGCGAACTTAAGGAGTGAGGGCAGGTCGTAGTTGCGCGCCGACGCGTCGATGGGGTTGTCGGCAATGGACACGGGGCCTCCGGCCATGAGCTGCAGGCTGATGGACGACATGCGCTCCTCGTCGTTGCAGAACGTGTTGAGGCGGATGAAGTCGCCGTCGGGTATCATCTTGCCGCGGCCGGTGATGTGCGACCAGTGGATGAAGCCGTCGAACTCGTTGTGGCAGGTGGGCCAGCCGTTGAACACGCCGCCGCGCAGGCGGCCTGACGTGTGGTCCCAGCCACCCCCGAAGGTGTCGGCCACGATGCGCGCCATGTTCATGTATTTCTTCTCGTACTTGGCGTCGTTGTACATGTTCGGCATCACGATGGAGGTGAACACCCCGTACTTTGCGGCCGACTCGCTGATGTACTTCAGGGCCAGGCGGTACTCGTCGCGCCCATAGCCGCGTCCGGCCATGCCGCCGGCGCCGGAGGCATCCTCGAAGAGGCACATGAAGTCCATGCGGATGAAGTCAACGCCGAGGTTGTGATAGTACTTGAAGAAGCCGTCGATATAGTCGCGCGCGCCCTTGTGGCTGGGGACAACCCAGTTGAATACGTCGCCCTTGTCGGGATACATCACATTGTCGCGGTCGATGGCGTCGTTGTAGTGCAGGTCCTTGAACGTGGCGCCCGAGGTGCCGACGACGGCTGTCTCGTCGGGGCCGTGGAGCCAGAGCGGATTGTCATAGATACCGAGCTTCAAGCCGCGTTCCTTGCACCAGGCGGAGAGGTCCTTGATCTTGACGCCGCCGTAGCTGGTCATGTAGCCGCCCAGATCGGGGTTGGTGGGGTCATCGTCCTTGTTGTAGTACATCGACATGAAGCCGTCGGTGCAGATCATGTTGTAGCCGTAGGGCAGCAGGTTGGCAGCCTGCCAGTCGAGCCACTGCTTCCACTGCGACTCGTTGAGCGAGCGGTCGGTGTTCTCCTGCTCGCGCGTCCAGCAGTACTCATACACCGTGCAGTAGAGCGGTGCTATCTTCTGTACTGTGGTTTCGGTGCCGGGATTGGGGTTGACCGAGGTCGTATCCTTCTCATAATAGGAGGCCGGCAGTGTCCAGTCGGTTTCCTCGCTTGTCTGCTTGCAGCTGGCGAAGCCCGACAGGATAAAGAAGAGACTCAGGGTCATTAATGCTATATGCTTGCTGTTTATCATTGTCGTATCGTTCTTGAATAAAGTTCATACTTATTTGCCTGTGGTCTCCTTGAAATAGACCTTGCGGTTGACCACGTCCACCTTAATCTGATAGTAGCCTGCCTTGGTGATGTACCACTTGCGGTCGGGCTGTCCGCCGCCGGAGTTGTCGACGAAGGTCAGCTGGTTGCCGCCCTCGGCAGGCTGCTCGCCGAACGAGGCGGCGCTGTAGTACGGCACCTCAAAACTGTCGCTGCGGATGAACGGGAACTTGATCTCGCCCTTGGTCAGACTGCCCTCCCACGTGAGGCAGTTGGGGTCGGCGGCATAGTTGTAGTGCAGCGAGTTGGCATTGGAGATGGTCCATCCGCACGGCGTGGCGTCGCCCACGAGGTAGAGCTTCATGTCGTTGGCGGCAAGGCGATTGCCCTCGAGCATCTTTGCATACTGGGCGGAGAGGTCAACGCGCTCGCAGACTATCGTGCGCCTGTTGAAGTCAAGGGTGATGCGGTAGTCGCCGTCGGCGGGCACATTCCACTTGTAGTCGTGCATCGTGGAGTTGGCGGCGGTGACGTACTCTATGGCTCCCGTTCCCGTAATGTCCTTGCCAGCCTCGGGCGCCATGATGTAAGGCACCTCAAACTTGTTGGCGTTCTGCATGGGGAACTTCAGCTCGCCCTGCTTGAGCGGGCCCTCATAGACGAAGATGCCCTCGTCCTGCTTGTACATCGGTGCCAGGTCGCCCAAGTTCCATCCGTACGGCGTGGCGCTGCCCAGCATCCATACATTCTCCGTATTGATGCGGCTCACGCTGACCGTCATATCCTCCAGGTCGGCCGTGACGGTGTACAGGCCGTCCTCACTCACATGAAGCGGCTCGGCGCCGCCATTGCCAAGCTCGTCATAGACCAGCGTATAGGCATTGCCCTTGGTGCCATAGAACGGCACGTCGGAATAGCGGTCGGGGGTGAGCTTGAAGTCGCCGGCATTGAGGAAGCCGGTCCACGTGTAGCCGTTGTCCATGCCCGCGTCCATCTTCACCGCATCGGCCAGGCTGCTGCCGGCCGGGTTGGCGGTGCCGCTGATGTAGAGCTCGTTCTTTGGCTGGTCATACGGCGTGACCGACAGCGTCAGCGAACTGGTCTCGGGCAACTGGTAGGTGGCTGCCTCGGGCTGCATGGCGATGAGCTTGACCGATACGGAGCTCGGCGTGCCGGCCACGCCGTTCCAGTCGGACAGCATGCGGTTGAGCTGTGCCGTGGTGAGCGCGTACGACCGCGCCTCACTGGCCAGGCGCACCGTGTCGGTGGTGTAGGTGGACGACCCCTCGATGCCCATCTCGATATAGTAGGCCACGTCGCCCGAAAGGTTGGAGGCCGCATTCCACGTGAACGTCACGGCCGTGTCCTGCGCCTTGTCAGCGGTCAGGGTGATGGCCGAGTCGGGCGTGCTGCGGAGCTGCATGACATCCTCCGGCCGGTCGAGAGTATAGGGGTTGTCCTCGGAGTTGCAGGCCGTGAAGCCGGCAACCGTCGCCAGGAGGAGAAATATATGTAATAGCTGCTTTTTCATTTTCTTGTCTTATATAAAAATGTTGTCGATTACTTGCTCAACTGGTCCCAATAGGGGTTCTGCACCAGCTTGGGGTTCTTGTCGATTTCCGTCTGATGGATGGGGAACCAGTAGTAAGCCTTGCGGTAGACGCGCGTGATGTAGGGCTTGCGCTGATAGAAGCTCGAGGCGTCCTTGCCGTCGAAGTTCATGCCGTAGAAGTCGCCCGACAGTGTGGTCTCGGCCTCCTTCCAGCGGCGCAGGTCGTCGTAGCGCGTGCCCTCGGCACAGAGCTCCACGCGGCGCTCGGCATGGATGAGCTTGCGCATGGCATCCTGGTCGGCGAGGTTGACGTGGATGTAGTTGTTGTCGGTGGCGCCGGTGGTGTACTGGCGCACGCCGGCACGCTCACGGATCTTGTTGAGATAGGTGAGGATCTCCTGGTTGCCCGGGTCGCACTCGTTGAGCGCCTCGGCATAGCTGAGATATGCCTCGGCCAGGCGGTAGATGATGCCAGGACGGTAGTTGTAGGAGCCCTGCTTGATGTTGTCCTTCGGATTGACGCGCTTGCGCATCAGGTAACCGCTCTGCGGGGCGTCGTGAGTGTGGTTGTTGTCGGCGCCGCCGTTGAAGAAGTTGTACTGGCGGTCCTCAGAGGGGAAGTAGGCGCCGCTGAAGTTCACCGTCACATAGAAGCGCGGCTCGCGGTGGCAATACATGTTGTAGGTGCCCTGCTTGGTGATGCAGTTGCCGTTCTCGGTCTCGAACTTGGTGCCTGAGCGGTGCTCGTCGGCCCCGGAGAAGCCTTTCTCCTCATACTTTGAGTCGGGATCGGTGATGGGCAGTCCGTTCTCCATGAAGAAGGCGTCAACCAGACTCTGGGTCACACCGAAGCCGCCATTACCGCCTGAGCCGTTGGGCGTGGCGTTGCGCTCATAGTTCTGGTAGTTGACCGACGGGCGGGCAAAGAGTATCTCGGTGTTGCCGGCATCCTCGCTCTTGAGGAAGGCGTTCTCATAAGAGAGGAACGGGTCGATGGTGGTCTTGCTGTCGTCGGCATACTCGATGTAAAGCTTGTGGCCTGAAGCCTCGGCCTTGTCGATGAGGTCCTTGCAGGCGTCAGCCGCCACACGCCACTTGTTGGCATCATACTGGGTACTGAACAGGTGTTCGCCGTTGGCATTGACGAAGTTGGCATAGTCGCTGTTGCCGTTGACCAGCGGACTGGCGTCGAACAGCAGCATGCGGGCGCGGATGGCCAGGCACATCAGTGAGGTGATGCGGCCGTATTTCTGCGACTCGCTGTAGCGGGCCGGCAGGATTTTGGAGCAGGCCAGCATCTCGTCGGAGCACCACTTGATGACATCCTCGTAGGGGGTCTGCGTCTCCATCATGTCGGAAAGCGAGGCATTGACGGGCCACACGTAGTCGGGCTTGAAGGGAATGGGGCCGTAGGTGTTGGCCAGCAGGTAATAGTAGTAGGCCTGCATGAAGCGGCACTCCGTCTTCATATAGGTCATCTCACGCTCCGAGATGTCCTGGTCGGTGAGGGCGTGCGCCTTCTCGCGGAATATGTTGGCCTCGCGGATGCGCTGCGGCAGCAGGGCCCAGTAGTTGCCGTTCCAGTCGCTGGCAGGCGTCCACTCGCCCAAAATCATCGGGATAATCTGGTTGCCGAACTGGCGGTAGCGCTCAGGGATGGTGGCGTCGTCGCCAAGTATCATCCAGCCCAGGTCGAAGATGTAACCGTCGTAGCAGTCGGGAATGGCAGAATAGACATTGGCGAGCCACTGCTCCACATGTGTCTTGTCATTGAACACATTCTCCATGTCCAGTTCCGTGTCCGGCTCCTTGTCGAGGAAGTCGGAGCAGGAGGTGAGGAGCGGCAGACAGGCTGCCAGTATGATAATGTATGATTTGATACTTTTCATAACTATTGTTTCTTATTAGATATTACCTTATTTGTTCCAAGCAATCAGAAGGTAAGGTCCATTCCGATCATGACCGACCGCATGGACGGATACTTCAGACCGTCGGACGTGGAGAGCTCGGGGTCCCACAACTTGAATTTGGAGAGGTAGAACAGGTCGTTGCCGCTCACATAGAAGCGGATATTCTTGCCGTAAATCTTGTTGCTCCAGGCCTGGGGCAGAGTGAAGCCTATCTCGATCATCTTCAGCCTGAGGAAGCTCATGTTCTTCTTCCACCAGGTGGAGGCGACGTTGTTGTTGGGGTTCTCGGTCGACGAGAGTCTCGGCCAGAACACGTTCTGCGAGGGGTTGTCCTCGGTCCAGCGGTCGTTGTAGTTGGAATAGATGTTGCCCAGCACGCCCTGTCCGCTTCCGGGGATGAAATAGCTGTTGCTGCCGATGATGCGGTAGGCGTCGCCCGTGCCCTGGAAGAAGAAGTTGAAGTCGAAGGCCTTGTATTTCACGTTTCCGCCGAAGCCATAGACGATGCGCGGGTCTGAGGTGCCGCCGATGTAGCCCTCATCCTGGTCGGTGATGAGTCCGTCGCCGTTCATATCCTTGTACTTGATGTCGCCGGGGCGCACCTTGGCGCCGAGCTGCGGCTGCGGCTGGTCGGCCTTCACGTTGCCGTCGGCGTCGAAGTCGTCGGCCGTGTAGAGGCCCAGGGCCTGATAGCCCCACAGCGTGTTGATGCTGCGGCCCGTGATGGAGCGGTAGGTACCCTTGACGCTCTCGGGCTCGTCCTTCTCAATAATCTTGTTGCGGGCATAGGTGAAGTTGCCGTGGACACTGAGCTCCAGGTCCTTGTTGATGCGCTTGTGATAGGTGACGGAGGCGTCGAGGCCATGGTTGTCCACCTTGCCGTAGTTGGCCCATGGACTGTTGATGTAGCCCACCTGCGTGGGTATCGTACTGCGCTGCATGAAGATGTTGGTGCGGTGCTCCTTGAAGAAGTCAACCTGCACGTTGAGGGCATCCCACAGTCCCACCTCAAGGCCGACATTTGCCTTCACTGAGGTCTCCCATGTGAGGTCCGCGACACCGTAGTCGCCCTCCTGGATGCCGCCACGGTAATAGTCGCCCTTGTAGCCCCAGTTGTAGCCGGAGGCATTGCTGTTGATGGTCGTGATGTAGGCGAAGCGGCGTCCGCCGATGTCGTCATTGCCGAGCTTGCCGACCGAGGCCCTCAGCTTCAGCAGGTTGACGGTGGAGCGCAGGGGAGCCATGAACTTCTCCTCGGAGATGACGTAACCTAAGGCGATAGACGGGAAGAAGCCGTAGCGGTGACCCTTGGCAAAGTTCTCTGAGCCGTTGTAGCCGAAGTTGAACTCGCCGATGTAGCGGTTGTCGTAGGTATATGACAGGCGTCCTGCGATGCCCTGTGTGCGCTTGGACTGCACGTCGCCCCAGTCGTAGCTGCGCTGGTTGTAGAGGAACAGGGCGTTGACGCTGTGCTTCTTGGCGAACACGTGGTCGTACGACAGCGAGCCTTCAAGGTAGGTGCTCTGGTTGCCGAAGTTGCCGTTGCTCGAATGTGACAGCACGTCGGTGCCGTATTTCAGAATGGAATGCACGAGGTTGCCCGAGGCGTCGCGCGAATGCGCCACACTGTAATAGTCGGGCGTGCGGCCGCGCGTGACGAAGTTCTCGCTGTAGTTGTCAAACGAGAACACCACCTTGGCCTTCAGGCCTTTGAGCAGCATCTTCAGGTCCTGCTCCACCGAGAACAGCGACTGTATCTGCGCATGGCCGCTACGGTAGTAGCCCTGCTGCGTGCTCATGGCCCAGGGGTTGTAGCGCTCTACCGAGGCGATGGGGATGGTGCCGTCGGAATAACGTGTGGGATGGACGTAGGGCGGGGTCTCAAAGGCTTTGGAGAAGACCTCGTCGGTGCCACTGTTCGACTTGCGCAGGTTCTGCAGATAGCCGCCGATGTTGAAGCGCAGCAAGGTCGTCGGCGTGAGGTTCAGGTCGACGTTGGCGCGCATGTTGTAGCGGGTGAGCTTGCTGCCCGTGTCGTAGTCGAGCGTCGGGTCGGTCTCCATGATGCCGTTCTCGTGATAAATCGAGGCTGTCAGCGAGTAGCGGAGTATCTTGGTACCGCCCGAGACGGTCATGTTGGCGCGCGTCGACGAGGCATAGTCCTTGGTGATGGCGTCGATCCAGTTCACGTTAGGATAGAGGTCACGGTCGTAGCCCGTATAGGTCTTCAGCACCTGGTCCTTGGAGAACATGCCCGGATTGAGCTCGTTGAGGAGGTTCATGTATTCGGCGGCGCCCACAAACTGCGGCAGTTTGGTAGGCGTCTGGATAGACTGCTCCACACGGAAGTTGACCGACGGCTTGGCCACCTCGCCGCGCTTGGTGTTGATGATGATGACACCATTGGCGCCGCGCACACCGTACATGGCGCTGGCCGAGGCATCCTTCAGTACTGAGAACGACTCTATCTCGGCCGGGTCGATGTCGTTCAGGCTGCGCTCCACGCCGTCAATGAGCACCAGGGGCTTGCTGCCGCTGCCGAAAGTGGAGATACCGCGAATCCAGAAGTTGGAGTCGTCATATCCCGGCTCGCCCGACGGCTTCACGGCAATGATGCCCGCCAGCTGGCCGGCAAGGTTGTTGCTTAGCGAGCGGCTTGAGCCGACCTGCAACTTGCCGGGGTCGAGGGTCTGTATAGAGCCTATAACCGACAGCTTCTTCTGGTTGCCGTAGCCCACAACCACAACCTCGTCGGTAGCCACGGCATCCTCCTTTAACTGTATATTAAAGTTGATGTCGCTGCCTACACGCACCTCCTGCTGCTTGAAGCCGAGGTAGTTGAACACCAGCACCGAGTTCTTGGACGGCACACTGATGTAGAAGTGGCCGTCGATATCGGTTATCGCCGCGTCTTTGGAACCCTTTACGGTGACGCTCACGCCTATAAGCGGACTGTTCTCGTCATCGACAACAGTACCACTGACCTTTATGCCCTTTTGCTGTTGCTGGAGCATGAAGGCTGGTGCAGCCGTTGCCGGCACGAGCGGAGCCGATGCCATAGGCGCTAACATTACGGAGTATAATAAGGAATGCCTTATATTCATAATGTAAGTGGTTTTTAATTATTTGATGTTGTTTAATGTTTTTTGCAAAGTTATCACTTTTAAGTATACGCAAGAACAGCGTATCACAAAAATACAAACGTCTTACAAGGTGTTTTTACTGGTTTTCAATGGGTTACGTTTTTCAATGGTGGCATAAAATACAAATGCCGTACAGATAGATGCTTGACAATAGTCAAGCATCATTCTATGCGCAGCACCTGGTTTTCAAAGTCGTCGGGGCATAACGAGCGCAGACGTATGCGCGAGCGGTACGAGTATATGGTCTGCTTTGAGCAGCGCAGGAAGGAGGCTATCTTCTCGTTCTCCACAATGCCAAGACGCATCAAGGCATAGATGCGCAGCTCGGTGCTGAGCCTGCCCTCGTGCTTAGGCTGTATCGACTCTTCGGGGCGAAGCAACGCGTTAAACGTGGGCACAAAGCTCGGGAATATCTTGAGGAAGATGCGGTCGAAGTCTTCGAAGAACTCTTCCACCTCGTCGTCGATAATGGTCTTCGACTTTAGCTTGCGGTACAGCTCGCTCACCATGCCTGCCGCTGCAAGCTTGTTGAGCGAGCGGCGGTATGCCTCAAGCTTGTCGATGTACGACGAGCACTTCGACATAAACTCCATTATGTATATGTTCTTAATCTTATTTGCCTCGCCAAGGGAGGCGTTCGACTTGCGAAGCCTACTGTTGGCGTCGTTGAGCTGCTCGTTCGTAGAGGTTATCTGGGTATTGAGCGAGTTGAGCTTGCTGTTCATCTCGGCAAGGCTCTCGTTCGACTTAAGCAGCTGTCGGCGTGCCTGGGCTATGCGTCTGAGCTGCTTGTAGGTGTAGAACACCATGCACACAAGCATCAATAGCAGCACCACAACGACCACCAAGCCCACTGTAAGGTGGCGACGCTCGGCTGCCTTCATGTTGTCGTAAGCCTTGTCGATAATGGGCAGAACGTCCGACACCTCGAATATGCGTAGCTTGGCGTTGCACTCGGTGGCATCCTCAAGCGACTTACGCATATAGCGGTAGGCTCTGTCCACATCGCCCTCCTCATATAATATGGTGGCGAGGCGGCGCAGGGAGATATATTCGCGCACGCTGTTCTTGATGTCGGATATAGCCGACATTATGAGATACTGCTTCACACGCTCCGTATCGTCTACCTTTTCATATATATCGGCTATGGAATAGGCAATGTATCCCATGTCGCGGTTGTTGACGTCAAGGTTTTCGTATGCCTTGACAAGAAGGTGCAACGCATCGGTATATTTGTGGCGTGTGGTAAGAAACTCGGCATCGTCCCATATCGATTTCGTGGTTTGAAGGTTGCGCAGGGAGTCGCGATAGCCCACACGCAGTTGCTCATAATAATCTTTCTGGGCTTTGGTAAGGGCTGTCAGGCGCTTTGCCTCGTACAGCTCGCCGTACAAACTGTAGTAGTAGGTCTGCACGCCGGTCGACATCAAGGGTCGGTCTAACGATTGCAGCTGGCGAATGGCAGCAATATAGTCGCCGTTCTTAATCAATATGGCGGCAATGTCGAGCTGTGTATACTGCGCCTCCTCCTTGTTGCCGATGCGTTGCGCCACCTGCAGCTTGCGGTCGGCATAGACGTAAGCCGAATCGAGCAAAAACTGCTTGTACATAAAGAAGAGCTGCCGGGTAAGGTCCAGTCGGTCGGCATCATTGGTTGCTCGGCTCAGCTTCTGCTTAGCCTTGGCAATGCGTTGCTCGTACTGACGGTTGTACACGTTGCTGCTGTCTATCACGCGGTCGAGGTCGGCAAGGGTTGGTCGCCAGTGGCGTGGGGAGGCAGGAGCTGCCGTTATGGTTGCCGCAAAGGCAACGCCTAATAGTATAGTGGTTATCAGTCGATACATTAAATATAGTTATTTTGATTTATGGTAGCGCAAAGTTACTCAAATTTATTGTAACGCCAAAGGAGTTGAGGGGCTAATGTTTTTTATGTTTATCGCCCTATTGTGGGCTAAGTGCAGCTTGCTGCACCAATAAAAGGGTTTTGCCCACAATAGGGTGTTTTATCGGTTTTTGTCAAAGCCCTGCCATATACTAACTGAACACTTCTCTTTGTGAAAGTAAAGGTTTGACACTGCGAAACATCAACAAAAGTCATCCGCGTCGGTCGTTACGAGCATCCGCGTCGGTCGGTGCGGATGTCCGCGTCGGTCGGTGCGGATGTCTGCGTCGGTCGGTGCGGATGTCTGCGTCGGTCGATACGAGCATCTGCGTCGGTCGATGCGGATGACAAAAGTAGGGAGTATGAAGAGGAAAAGAGATGGGGTGAAAAGGGAAAAGAAGAGCGTGAAGCGGAAGAAAGAGGGGTGCAAGCCTGGGGAAAGAGGGGTGCAAACGTGGGAAAAGAGGGGTGCAAACGTGGGAAAAGAGGGGTGCGTGGGTATGGCAGGGATGCCATACCCTCCTAAGATAGTACTATATATTTAGACGTTTGAACAAATAGTTTTGTAGATAATAGAAGAGGACGGCGAAGAGCGAACCGATAGTGGCACCACAGAAGAGGTCGCCAAAGTAATGAACACCGAGGTACATACGCGAGTAGCTAACGACGAACGCCCACGAGAACATCATCACTGTGAACCACTTATGACGAATGACGAGCGACATGAAGACGGCGAGGGCAAAGGTGTTGGCTGCGTGACAAGACGGGAAACCATATCTACCACCACGATAACCATTGACGACATGCACGAAGGACGACAACGGATTGTTGAGATTGGCAGGACGCAGTCTGCCTATCTCCGGACGTATGAGTGTTGCACATGTTTGATCAGCCGCCAATATAATCAGTCCGATGGTGACCAAACAGATCGAAGCACGCTTCCAGGACATGCGACGGAAGAGCAGATAGGCAAGCACGGCATAGAATGGTACCCATATCCAACGTCCACTGATACACCACATTACGGAATCGAAGAACGGACTATGTGCGCCATTCACAATAAGCAACAGACGGGCATCAATATCTGAGAGCCACAAAATAAATTCCTTGAAAAAATTAAACCACATGTTAGTCTTCTTGTTTATTCAATCATTTCGCAATAAAATAGCTTTGCAAAGTTACAATTAAATATGCAAATAACTACTTTTCGGACACAAATTTGGCGGTTTTTATTTGTATTGTGCGATTGTTTACGTACCTTTGTAAGGTATAATGTATAAAACTCACTAAATCACATCGTTATGACAGAAGGATATAGAAGCAAGGAATATGGTGTGCCTACGAAGCGTTTCGTGCAGACCATGGACTTGAAAGACGACAGTGAACTTATTCGCAAGTACCGCGAGGCTCACGACCAGGAGCATTTCTGGGAGGAGATAAAGGAGGGAATTAAGGCGGTTGGCATCTTAGAGATGGAGATTTACATCTTGGGCAACCGCTTAGTGATGATTGTGGATGCACCGGTCGACTTCGATTGGGATGCAGCCATGGAGCGTCTCGCCACCCTACCCCGCCAGGAGGAATGGGAGAAGCATGTGGCTGAGTTCCAGAACTGTTCGGCAGAAGCGACGAGCGACGAGAAATGGCAAATGATGGAGCGTATGTTCTATCTGTATGAATAGATGGTGAGGTGGTGAGATGATAAGATGGTGAGATGGTGAGATGGTGAGATTTGCAATTCTCAACACCACAACACCTCAACACCTCAACACCTCAACACCTCAACACCTCAACACCACAACACCTCAACACACCTTATTATATATAACTTAACACAAATACAGACAGCAAATGAAGAAACTTTTATCGCTGCCCCCAAATCTTGTGGGCAGTTTCCACGAGATAACCGAACTGCCACAGAGTGAGTGGTTCTGTACAAACGACCCTGTGGGCAAGAAACTCGGCTCGGGCGGTGGCACTACATGGTTGCTGCGCGCAGCTTACGAAGACTACAAGGCGCAAAACGCTGACGCTATGAGCTTCGACGAATGGTTGGCTGCCGACAAGCGACTACTCTTGCACGCCGGCGGACAGAGCAGACGACTGCCGTCTTACGCTCCATCGGGCAAGATACTTACACCGCTGCCAGTGTTCCGCTGGGAACGCGGACAGAGTCTGAACCAGAACCTGCTGTCGCTACAGGTGCCGCTCTACAAGCGCATCATGGACATCGCCCCACGCGGTCTGAACACGATGATAGTGAGCGGCGACGTGTACATACGCTCCACCGAACCGCTGCAGCCGATACCCGAGGATGCGGACATCGTATGCTACGGTCTGTGGCTCGGTCCGGAGATAGCGAAGGACCACGGCGTGTTCGTTAGTACGCGCGAAAAGCCAACCGAGCTGAAGTGTATGCTTCAGAAGCCGTCGGTGGAGACGCTCTCTGCGCTGCTCACCGACCACTTCTACCTCACCGACATCGGTGTATGGATTCTCTCCGACCGCGCCGTGAAAGTGCTCATGCAGCGTTCTACCAACGGAACGGACATAGCTACGGGCGAGGTGGTGAACTACGACATGTACGGCGAGTTCGGCTGCGCTCTCGGCTATGAGCCTGGCGTGAAGGACGAGGCGGTAAACACGCTGAAGACCGTGATACTGCCGTTGCCAGGTGGCGAGTTCTACCATTTCGGCACATCGCACGAGTTGCTTTCGTCGATGCTCGCCATACAGAACATCGTGAACGACCAGCGCGAGATTATGCACCACGACCGCAAGCCACATCCGTCTATCTTCGTGCAGAACACCGAACTGAAGCCGAAGTGGACACAGCAGAACCGCAACGAATGGGTGGAGAACGCATACGTAGGCGAGAACTGGACGCTGACGCAGGACAACATTGTGACAGGTGTGCCCGAGAACGACTGGACGCTGACGCTCAGCGAGGGTCAGTGTGTCGACGTAGTGCCCATAGGCGCAGACAGTTGGGCTGTGCGCCCGTACGGTTTCAACGACAAGTTCCGCGGCGATTTGGCGGACGTAGAATACCTCGGTCGCCCGTTCGCCGAATGGGCAGCAGAGCGCGGCATTGACCTCAACGCAATAGAAGGTCGCCACGACCTGCAGGCAGCACGCATCTTCCCCATTGTTGACAACACCGACGACATGGGCATCGTGCTGCGCTGGATGCTCGGCGAGAGCACACTCGCAGAGGGCAAGACGATATGGGAGAAGGCGAAGCGCATGAGCGCCGACGAGATAAGTGCCGAGGCAAACCTCCGCCGTCTTGTAGATCAGCGCACTAAGTTGCGCCTGAAGAACCTGCCTATGATTGCGAAGAACTGGCAGCATAGCGTGTTCTACCAGAGCGACCTGCAGACCGTAGCACACGAGTACGGCAAGTACGACGTAGCACTGCCCAACGCCCTACCCGAGTCGGCTTCGCTCCTGACACGCACATGCGACGCCATGTTCCGCTCGGAAGCCGAACGCCAACGCACGAATGGCGGTACACAGAGCAGCGAGCTGGCTAAGAAGTACGAAGCAGCAGCGTTCTCGTTGCTGCGCGAGGGACTCACCACCGAGGCACTGCGCGTAAAGCAACGCCCACAGCTGTCGGTGTATGCCGACCAAATTGTATGGGGACGCTCGCCCGTGCGCATAGATATAGCCGGCGGATGGACCGACACACCACCATTCTGCCTCATGGAGGGCGGCAACGTCGTCAACCTCGCTATCAACCTCAACGGACAACCACCGCTGCAGACATACGTGAAGCCCTGCGCTGAGCCACACATCATACTTAGAAGTATCGACCTCGGAGCATCGGAAGTAATCACTACATACGAAGAACTCTCATCATACAACACTGTAGGTTCGCCATTCTCAATACCGAAGGCAGCCCTCTCGCTCGCCGGTTTCCTGCCGCGCTTCTGCAAGGATAGCTACCGCTCGCTCGAAGAGCAGTTGCGTGCGTTCGGTTGTGGCATCGAAGTGACGCTGCTCTCGGCTATACCAGCCGGAAGCGGACTCGGCACCAGCTCGCTGCTCGCATCAACCGTGCTCGGAGCACTCAGCGACTTCTGCGGACTGGGCTGGGACAAGACCGAGATCGGACACCGCACACTCGTACTCGAGCAGCTGCTCACCACAGGTGGCGGTTGGCAAGACCAGTACGGCGGACTCCTGCCTGGCATCAAACTGCTACAGACGGAGCGCGGATTCAGTCAGAGTCCGGATGTGCGCTATCTGCCTGGCGATCTCTTCCAACAGCCCGACTACCGCGAGTGCCACCTATTATATTATACAGGCATCACACGCACGGCGAAGACGATACTCGCCGAGATAGTGCGCCGTATGTTCCTCAACGAGCACGACGAACTGCTGCAACTGCGCGAGATGAAAGCACACGCACTGGAGATGTTCGACGCCATACAACGCCTCGACTTCGAGCGCATGGGACGCCTCGTTGGCAAGACATGGCAGCAGAACCAACTGCTCGATGCCGGCACCAACCCGCCCGCTGTGGAAGCACTCACAAAACAGATTGACGACCTCTGCCTCGGCTACAAGTTGCCTGGCGCAGGTGGCGGTGGCTATCTCTACATGGTGGCTAAGGATGTTGAAGCTGCGGCACGCATACGCTGCATACTCAACGAGAATCGCCCGAATGACAAGGCTCGCTTCGTAGAGATGAGCCTGTGCAAGAACGGATTCCAAGTGAGCAGAAGCTAATACTGCTTTAGTTGAAATAAAAAAAACACGAGCTGGAATGATTTTCCAACTCGTGTTTTTTTGTGATTTAGCTTAGGCCGAACTAAGCCTCTTTAGGCCTTTCTAAGCCGAGGAAGAACTGCTAACTAAGCCGAACTAAGCCTCTTTAGGCCTTCCTATGCCTCTTTAAGCCTTCCTAAGCCTCTTTAAGGCAAACTAAGCCCTCCCCGATGGGGAGGGTTGGGAGGGGCTTTACTTGCGAACGACCTTCTTGCCGTTCACGATGTAGAAGCCACGTGCTATGCCGTCGAGCGATGTAACGCCCTTAGCTATGCGCTTGCCGTCTACGGTGTAGACATCGAATGTGCCGTTATCCACACTCACGCCATCGATAGCAGTAACAACAGCCGACTTTGTAGCCTCCGACTCGCCACCGGCATAGATTGTAGACACGGCGTAGGTATGCTTGCCGCTCGGAGCATTGTCGGTGATACGAAGCTCGGCGTTCGGTTCGATGCGCTTCAGCAGCTTGCCGTCGCGATAAACGTTGTAGCCGAGCACCCTACCGCAACCAGCAGTGTATGTAACATCGTCGAGCATAAACATATACGTGTCGGCAGTGTTGTTGTGGATAGCGAAGTAGGTTGCGCCCTCAGGCAGGTCAACCGTGTACTCCTTCCACTCGCCTGTAGTAGCTTCAAACTTCTTGCCTGTAGACTTGAAGTCGTCGAGAGCTATACCCGATGTAGAGTAGAGCACCTCGAAGTTCTCCGTGTACTTAGTGCCCTGCGAATTGAAGTTGTTAGCCCAGAAGCTGATAGTCTGCGCTTCGCCAGGCAGAGCAGGCGAAATCAGCCAATTGTCAGCAGGGATGAACTGAGAGTTTTCAACGCTGTAGAACGAAGCTAAGTAGTGCGTACCAGAGTGAGGCTTCAAGCATGCATACTTGTCGAGAATCTCTGCATTAAGCCAAGTGTTCGGTTCTACGAGCGTGTAAGCGAAGCGTTTATTCTCGTTAGGATGCGGATAAGACTTGCTGAACGGACCCTTAGCGATACCCTTCTCTACGTAATTAGAAGTCCAATCGCCGAAGTAATCCATGCTCCATGCTGCGTATGTCTCGAAGTTTTCAGTAACACGCTCCGACGATTCGTTCACCTTAGTCCACTCTACAACCACGTTCTTCTCATCAGCAGTAGAAGCGGTAACGCTCTCCGGCGCTGTCAGAGTAGAAGCAGTGAGAGCTACCTCTGCAGCATCCTCATTGTCCTCAGGTGTTGCCTCACCATCGATAACCACCTCAGCCTTCAGCTTCAGTGGTGACGGATCAACAACCGAAGTATTGTATGTAAGTTCCTCTGTCTGCGAAGCGTAAGGAGCGAGACTCGTTGTTACGTTCTTTGTCGCAACCTGCTTGTCACCGACATAGAGGTTAACGGTGTATTTATCAACAGTAGTGCTACCCATATTGGTAACCATTACACGCGCTGTTACATTGTCGCCCTTGCGTACCTTTGACGGAACAGAGATTGTAGCACGCATATCCTTAGCCACTACGTCGCGAACATATATTTGGTCGAAGTAGACGCTCTCGCCCTTGTCAGCCGAAGCCACAAATGTGAACATCACGTAAGGCAGCGACTTGTATTCAGCTGGAATAGTGACAGACGTAGTGCGCCACTCCTTAGCCGAGTTGTCGAGCTTGCTGTAGTCGACAACGCAGAGCTGCTTCTCAGAGAGGTCGGGCTTGCGGATGTAGACCACCACCTTGCCCTTAGCCTCAGCCAATGTCGACTTTGTAGAGAATACGAGTATCGGGTTAGTAGCACCCTTGAGCGAAATCTTACCCGAACCGAGCAGCGCGCTATCATCAGCAGAAGCCGCTACATATCCAGCACAACCGCCGTCGCCGTCAGCAGAGAAGCCCTGCATGAGGCTGAATGTCGACTCCTCGCTGCTCAGCTCTGTGATAAACCACATCTTGTTATCAAGAGCACCACCCTTGAAGTGCTCCTCGAACGGCAGTTCGTACGGCTTACCCACGATGATGCCTGGCGACATCGCGCGCGGACCCTCACCAATTGAGTTAGAAGCACTAAGAGCATAGTTGATCATATCCTGATCGCCGGTATTAACATCATAGTCTATATTAACCGTTGTTGTCTTTACCTCATCAATCAGATCCAAGTCGACACCAGTGCCACTCTCGTTTATTTGGTAAACTTTATAGGAGATTGGATCATCAGGCATTACACCACCATGCTCACCCTTAGTGACGGGATCCCAAGAAAGTGTGATGCCCTTATCGCCAACAGAAGCCTTTATGTTCTCAACCTTTGCAGGATAGTCCTCGCCTACGTAAGCCTCAACCGACTTACTCTCGCGACCTACTCCGTGCTCATTGTTCACAATGATGCTGTAGTTGTTGTATCCTTCCTTAGCGAAATTGTCGATATAGTAACACTTCTCACCTGGCGCAATAGCAGCCATCGACTGTATCTCCTCGCCATCGCGCATGATGCGCACATCAAGTTCAGAATTGGGGTCGAGCTTGCTGCCATCGATAGCCTTCGACGGAGCCGTGAAGTCAACGCGCACCTTGAGCGATCCGTCGGTAGCTGCGGTTGTAGATATCTCGGTGACAGCATCCGGAGCCTTCAGCGAGTTGCCAACAACAGCAAAGTCCTTGAGTATGAGTTGGTAGCACCAGTCAGGATTACTTACGCAGTGGAAACCGATGTAAACCACCTGATCCTTATCCACTACCAGTTCATTCTTAATGGTAGAGAATTCCTGATTTGAATACTCTTTCTTCGCCGCAATCTCGTGAACCATAGCAGCAGCTGTAGGCTCAGAGCCATACTTCACTTCGAGCAACTCTGGATAGTTCTGACCCATTGTTGCGAGACGATAGGTGAGATTGTAGAGCACACCAGCCTTCAAGCTAAGTGCAGGCAGAATAAGCCAGTCGTCGTGTGTCACTTCGCCATTAGAAATCTCTATTGCCGGAAGATTAGATCCGTCGTTCTGCAGATACTTCCATGTAACACCGTCGTTGTTTGCGTCGAGAATTGTGCATACATTGACAGAGTTTTCGTTAGTGATAGTCAATGTATATGGTGGTTCAACCGGCTTTCCAAACGAAACACTGTTCGACTTCACCGCTTCGCTCTTACGAGTTCCGCTCACAGCCTGCACAGTATAGTAGTATCCAGTGAAATCGCCATTAGGCAGGTTGTCGTTTAGAGACGTAACAGTTGTAGCTGTTGCGATAGCTTTCTTGTCAGGATAGCGCACTACGTTGTATGTAATATCGCCTACATATCCATTGTTGATACCCTTCGTAACAGCATCCCATGAGAGTTGTACCTTACCCGTTGTTACATTCACCGTAGCCTTCACGTTTGCAGGCTTGAGTGGTGTGTCGTCGCCTATGAAGCCGTTGACATATGCCTTCGGTCCGTTACCTGCCGAGTTAGAGCAGATGACAGAAATAGAATGGATGCCACGCTTTGTTGTTACCGATGCACTTACCTTCTCGCCAGCGTTGACTGTGCCCTTCGTTGCCTCCTTGCCGTCTACGCTTACCACATAGTTGAGCGAGCCGGTAAGCTTACCGCCAGCGTATGTTGTTGTAGGCGCAGTGAAATTGACATTACCCGTGAGCGAAGCCTTGTCGAAGGCGAGGCTCATGTTTGAAGCAAGTGCTGGAGCAGTGCCCTTCACTGTCTCCTTCGGGATTGAGAGCATCGCTATCTGCTCGTTGTTCATAAAGTCGCCAATCTTCGTTGCCTTTCCCGTTGTAAGGTCTACGGTGTAGAGTGCCGACTTACCCTTCACGTCTGTACAAGCCCAGTAGAAGATGCCTGTCTCGTGGTCGATTTCGCCACTCTGCACATTAAACTGTGTGGTAGCATCGCTCACGATGACACCCGTAGAGCCTACGAGAGTTTCCTTTGCGGTGTTTACATCTATCTTGTAGAGGTTGCCGTTGTCGCCGATACCATAGAGTTTATTATCCTTTGTGATACCCATAGCCACATAATAGCGGTTCAGCGTGCCGATGGAGCTACGTGTGTTGTTGGCATAGTCGGCAATACCAAGCTCTACACTCTCAGCATCTCCTGTGAAGAAAGCACCATACACCCTGCCGTCTGCCGACACGGCAGTCTCGGTAGCCCACAAGAAGTAATCGGTAAGATATGTCATGTCGTCACACTCGCCAGTTGAAACGCTATACTTATAGTGCAACATAGAACCCGTAGAGCGGTCGAATTTTATCACGTCGAGGCGGTCGCCTACCAGCGCACCACTTGCATTGGCGTACATATTACCGTCGGTGAACATCTCGTTCACGTCGATTGACTTTGATACGCCGAACGAATAGAAGCCGTACTCCTTATCGCCGTCTTGCCAGCGATTGCTGTGTACGACATTGCCCCATAGCTCTCGTCCGAGAGGTACCTGTTGGGCATTTGTCTGACTGGGCACGAATGCGAGAGTAGCAAGTGCCGCAGTGGAAATAAGTTGTTTAATATTCATTATTATTGTGTTTATTTTGTTTTGCGGTTTTGGGAAAAGATGGTGCAGTTGAGACAACTGCACCACCTGATTGTTACTTCAATTCGGTTTGGAAGAACTGTGCCACCTGTCTGAGCAAATGGTTGCGTGTGTTGCCTCCGTAGATACTGTGGTTGCGGTTGGTGTAGTAGATTTCGCGGAAGTCCTTGTCAGCCTGTACGAGAGCCTCCGAGTACTCGTATGCGTTCTGCGGATGTACGTTGTCATCGGCAGTACCGTGGCAGATGAGCAGCGCACCGTGCAGCTTAGCCGCACGCTCTATCGGGTTGGTGGCATATCCGTCGGGGTTCTCCTTCGGTGTGCGCATATAGCGCTCGGTATAGACGGAGTCGTAGAACTTCCAGTTGGTAGGTGGAGCGATAGCTACACCAGCGCGGAACACGCCACGACCCTCCGACATACTCATCAGCGTGTTGAATCCACCGTAGCTCCAGCCCCAGATGCCTATGCGGTTCTTGTCTACGTAAGGCAGTGTGCCGAGGTAGAGTGCAGCCTCAACTTGATCTTTCGACTCGAGGTCGCCGATGTTCAGATATGTGCACTTCTCGAACTCGGCTCCGCGTCCGCCCGTTCCGCGTCCGTCAACGCATACGCAGATGAAGCCCTGCTGTGCAAGGTAAGAGTCGAATGCACCGCCCGAGCCCATAGAGCCTGCGCTCCATTCGTCCTTAACCATCTGGCTGCCCGGTCCGCTGTACTGGTGCATGATGACAGGATAACGCTTTGAGGGGTCGAAGTTCTGCGGCTTCAGCATCCATCCGTTCAGCTTCACGCCCTCGGAAGTGGTGAACTCGAACGGCTCGCGCTTGCAGAAACCATATTCGGCAGTGAGTTTTTTCAGTGCTGCGTTGTCCTGAAGAGTGGAGATGACCTTACCCTCACGTGTGCGTGTTGTATATATATAAGGTGTATTATAGTCGCTCCACGTATTGATGAAGTACTGATAGTCGCCCGAGAAGAGCGCCGAGTTCCATCCCTTTTGGTTGGTGAGGCGCACTGTCTTGCCGTTCTTGTGTGTGACGAACACCTGACGATCGGCTGCTCCGAGCGCAGCCGCCTGATAGTAGACATCGCCCGTCTTAGCATCGTAACCATAGACAGCAGTGATATCGTAGTTGCCGTCGCCAATAGTGCGCAGCAACTGTCCGTTCATGCTGTAGACGTATAGCTTCATATAGCCCGAGCGGTCGCTCGGCAACAGTATGTTGTTACCTACGAACTTCACGCCCTCCATGGCTTCCTCCTTCACGTACTTAGGCACCGACTCCTTCACGATGAGCTGCGCCACGGTGCTGCGTGGGTTCACACTGTAGAGGCAGAGCTGGTCCTGATGGCGATTCATGGTGTAGACCACCACACGCGATGGGTCGTTTGTCATCTTGATGCGTGGCATGTAGCCGTCAGCATCGAGCGGCACCTGCAACTTTGAAATCTTATGCGACTTGATGTCGTAGCTCCATGCCGACATGAGACTGTTGTCCTCGCCCGCCTTCGGGTACTTGTACTCGTAATAGCCGGGATAGAGAGCATTCTCCGTCTTCTCCGGATCCATTCCCTTGTACATCTGCAACGAGTATGTCTTCACGCGCTTTTCGTCGTAGCGCAGCCAACAAATCATCGTGCCGTCAGCATTGAAGGTGAGCGCACGGTTGAAGCCGAACTCCTCCTCGTTCACCCAGTCGGGCAAACCGTTTATCACCTCGTTGCGCTTGCCGTCCTTCGTCACCTGAATCTCAGCGTTGTCGTAGAGCAACTTTACAACGAAGATGTTATTCTCGCGCACGAAAGCCACCTGCAGTCCGTCCGACGACCACACTGGCACCTGCTGCTTGTCGCCGTCAGAGAGGCGTGCCAACTTGTGCGAAGCAATGGTGTAGATGTAGTATGTAGCGCGGAACGAGCGGCGATATATGCGCTCCGTCTCTGTCTGTATGAGCATACGTGTGCCGTCGGGCGAAAGGATATATCCATCGAAGTCCTTTATCTTCTGCCCCATCGTGTTGTTCACGTCGAAGAGCGTAGCTATCTTCTTGCCCGTCTTGAACGAGTAGCTCTCCACACGCTTGCCGTCGTCGCTGATGCGTGCGTAGGTGTCTGTGCCTTCAATGGGGTTTATACCATTTACGGTTTTAGCCGCAAACTTACCACTTGTGATGTCTTTTATCGACAGTTTCGCAGCTGCCGACATGCTTGTAACACACATGATTAATGCTGTAAAAATAAATAGTAATCGCTTCATTATCATTATAATAATTGTTTTCAACTTACAAAATTACACTTATTTCTGCACATTAAGAAAGAACGCGCGCGTTTTTTAGGCTTTTTATTAATATCCAACAGGTTAGCAAGCATAATGCTCCAACAAAAGTTAAACCGATAGATTTGTTTGGCAGTTCAAATAATTATGCTTATTTTTATAATATATAAACTTAAAATAATACAAGCCATGCCAGAAATAGTAAGATTCTATGGAATAATCATCAAAATGTTCTTTAAACCCAAAGAACACGAACCCTCACATATACATGCCATATACAACGAGTATATTGGTCTTTTCAATATAAAGACATTTGAAATGTTTGAAGGTGACCTTCCAAAGAAGGCTCAAGAGTTAGTAACAGAATGGCTCTCACTGCATTCTGAAGAACTTCAGGAGATGTGGGACAAACAAGTAATAACAAAACTTCCACCATTATGATACCAAGGATAAAAAAAATGTCAGTTCTCGACGATTATTTCCTCTTCGTGGAATTCGATGATGGATATAAAGTGTTGTACGATGTAAAGGATGATATCAAGACTATTCCTTCGTTTCGTGCATTAGTAGATGTATACGGACTATTCAAGCAAGCCCGTTTAGACTCAAGCCGTACATGCGTCTATTGGAATGATGAAATAGACCTTGCAAGTGATAGTATATACGAATACGGTAAGGCTTCATAAAACGTGAACAGCATCGACCACAAACATGAACGTTGAGTAAAGGGCTGTTTCACACGATTATAATATAAGTTAAAAACCCTAAGGACGGAACGCATGTGTGATATTTTCTGTAAATTTGCAGTGATATATCACACATTTTTGAATTTAGTATGTTAGAGAATAACACAACACAAACGGAACGCAAAAATCCGTTTTTTGAACCTTATAACACCCCACACGACACCGTTCCGTTCAACCGCATCGAGATTGGCGACTACGAGGAGGCTTTTCTTGAGGGCATACGCCGCGACGACGAGGAGATAGAGAAACTCGTAAACGACCCCGAAGCCCCCACTTTTGAGAACACCATCGTGCGTGTCGACAACGAGAACGGCGAGAATTACTACGACCTGCTCTCGCGCGTGTCGACCGTATTCTCGTGTATGCTCAGTGCCGAGACCTGCGACGAACTCGACGCTTTGGCGCAGAAGATGAGTCCGATACTCACAAAACACGCCAACGACGTGAAGCTGAACAAGCGCCTCTTCGAGCGCATCAAGTACGTGTACGAGAACCACCGCGAGCTGACTGCCGAGGAGCAGATGCTGCTCGACAACTGCTACGACGGCTTCGTGCGTAGCGGTGCGCTGCTCGACGACGAGGGCAAGGAGCGCCTGCGCAACCTCACGGAGGAGGCAAGTCTGCTCTCGCTGCAGTTCTCGCAGAACCTGCTGAAAGAGAACAAGGCGTTCACGCTGCACATAACCGACGAGGCACAGCTCGACGGACTGCCCGAGACGGCACGCGAGGCGGCTGCTCTCGCAGCAAAAGAGGCCAGCAAGGAGGGCTGGCTCTTCACACTCGACTATCCGAGCTACTCGCCCTTTATGACCTACTCCACTCAGCGCGAGCTGCGCCGCCAACTCTATATGGCACGCAACACCGAGGGCACACACGACAACACGGAGAACAACCTCGAGATATGCAAGCGACTCATCAACTTACGCCGCGAGATAGCGCAGCTGTTAGGCTACGAAACATACGCCGACTACGTGCTCGTACATCGCATGGCATCAAACGCCGAGAACGTGTACAAACTGCTCAACGACCTCATCGACGCATACCGACCCACAGCCGTTGAGGAGGTGAAGGCGCTGGAGCGCGAGGCGAAGCAGACCGAGGGCGACGACTTCGTGATGGAGCCGTGGGACTTCAGCTTCTACTCGCACAAGCTGCAGATGCGCGAGTACAACCTCGATGCCGAGATGCTGCGCCCCTACTTTGAACTGTCGAAGGTAATAGATGGCGTGTTCGGTTTGGCAACGCGTCTGTACGGCATCACATTCAAGGAGAGCAAGGACATCCAGGTGTACCATCCCGACGTGAAGGCTTACGAGGTGTTCGACAAGGACGGCTCGTTCCTCGCTGTGTTCTACGCCGACTTCCATCCGCGCAAGGGCAAGCAGGGCGGTGCTTGGATGACCGAGTTTCAGGGGCAATGGATAGACCGCAAGGGCGTGAACGTGCGTCCGCACGTGAGCGTGGTGATGAACCTCACGAAGCCCACCGACGAGAAGCCGGCACTGCTCACCTTAGGCGAGGTGGAGACCTTCCTGCACGAGTTCGGCCACTCGCTGCACGGCATGTTCGCCAACACACGCTTCGAGAGTTTGAGCGGCACCAACGTGTGGTGGGACTTCGTAGAGCTACCCTCGCAGTTCATGGAGAACTATTCTGTCGAAAAGGAATTCCTGCGCACGTTCGCCTTCCACTACAAGACAGGCGAACCGATGCCCGACGACCTCATCGAACGCATCATGCGCTCGCGCAACTTCATGGCGGCTTACGCCTGTCTGCGCCAGGTGAGCTTCGGACTGCTCGATATGGCTTACTACACACAGAAGGAGGAGTTCGCAGCCGACATCATTCCGTTCGAGAAGAAGGCATGGGAGAAAGCCATGGTGACGAAACAGCTGCCCGACACCTGTATGACAACACAGTTCTCGCACATCATGGCGGGCGGATACGCTGCCGGCTACTACAGCTACAAATGGGCAGAGGTGCTCGATGCCGATGCATTCAGCGTGTTCAAGAAGAACGGCATCTTCGACCAGAAGACGGCACAGAGCTTCCGCGACAATATACTCTCGAAGGGTGGCACCGAGCACCCGATGACGCTCTACAAACGTTTCCGCGGACAGGAGCCAACCATCGATGCCCTGCTCGAACGCAACGGCATCAAGAGATAGCAAGGACGCACACGCTGCCTCTGGCAACAAGCAAATACAAACAACATATCATTATGCCAACAAACGAAACAAACGAGAACAAGCAGCTCAACCTCGACCTGCGCTATCTGCGCATGGCACGCATCTGGGCGGAGAACAGCTACTGTCAACGTCGCAAGGTGGGAGCGCTGGTCGTGAAGGAGAAGATGATAATCAGCGACGGCTACAACGGCACACCGAGTGGGTTCGAGAACGTATGCGAGGACGAGACGAACACCACTAAACCCTACGTGCTGCACGCCGAAGCGAACGCCATAACCAAACTGGCACGCAGCTCCAACAACAGCGAAGGCGCAACACTCTACGTAACGGCATCGCCTTGCATCGAGTGCGCAAAGCTCATCATTCAGGCTGGCATAAAGCGCGTGATATATGCCGAACAGTACCGCCTTACCGACGGCATCGACTTATTGCGCCGCGCCAATATAGAAGTAACTTATCTCAATCCAGACGATTATGAACACAAAGAAACAAAATAGGTTCATGCCGTTGATAATGGCACTCTGCGTGATTGTGGGCATACTCATTGGCACATTCTACGCAAACCATTTCTCTGGCAATCGACTAAATATCATCAACTCGGGTTCTAACCGATTGTCCAACTTGCTGCACATCATCAACGACCAGTACGTGGACAAGGTAGACATCGACTCGCTTGTCGACGTTGCCATACCGCAGATTCTTGCCGACCTCGACCCCCACTCCGTCTATATCTCGGCAAAGGACGCGCAGGCGGTGGCTGACGACTTGAAAGGTTCGTTCTCGGGCGTAGGCATCGAGTTCACCATACGACAGGACACCATACGCGTGCAGAACGTGGTGAAGAACGGACCGGCACAACGTGCTGGCATACTCGCCGGCGACAAGATTGTGAGTGTCGATGGCAAGCCGTTCGTGGGCAAGATAGTGACCAACGAGGAGGCTATGCGCCGACTGAAGGGTCCGAAGGACACGAAAGTGAAGCTCGGCGTGGTACGCTACGGACAAAAGAAGGTGAAATACTTCACCATCACTCGTGGCGACATACCGCAGAAGAGCATCACTGCTGCATACATGCTTGACAAGAACACGGGCTACATCAAGGTGAGAAGTTTCGGCGAGACCACCTATCCAGAAATGCTCATCGCGCTGGCTCAGCTCTCGCAGGAGAACTTTAAGAGCTTAGTTATCGACTTACGCGACAACACGGGCGGATACATGAACTCGGCGGTGCAGATGGCTAACGAGTTCCTGCCGAAGAACAAGCTCATCGTGTACATGGAGGGACGCAAGTCGCCACGTCAAGACTTCCGTTCAGACGGCCACGGTTCGTATCAGAAACTGCCACTCTGCGTGCTCATCAACGAGGGGTCGGCATCGGCATCGGAGATCTTCGCCGGAGCCATACAGGACAACGACCGCGGCACAATCATCGGACGACGCTCGTTCGGCAAAGGATTGGTACAGCAGCAGCTCGGTTTCCCCGACGGCTCGATGATACGCCTCACCATAGCACGCTACTACACCCCGTCGGGTCGTTGCATACAGAAGCCGTTCACCGCGGGCGACACCAAGGACTACGAGAGCGATATCGTGACACGATACGAGCACGGCGAGTTCTTCTCGCAGGATAGCATAAAGCATCAGGGACCGGCTTACCACACCGGCATCGGACGTACGGTGTACGGCGGTGGTGGCATTACGCCCGACATCTTCGTGCCAGAGGACACGCTCGGTATGACAAGCTACTACAAACAGGCTGCCATGTCGGGACTCATACTGCAGTTCGCCTTCACCTACACCGACAACAACCGCCCGAAGCTGAACACCTTCGTCAATATGATGTCGCTGTCGAAGTATCTCGTGCAGCAGAACACGGTGGAGCAGTTCGCTACATACGCCGACAAGAACGGACTGAAGCGTCGCAACCTGATGATACGCAAGTCGCATAAGTTGCTCGAGAAGTTCATCAACTCGCGCATCATATACAACATCATGGACGACCAAGCTTGGACGGCATACATCAATCTCGATGACCCGACGATAGAGAAAGCTCTCAGCGTGTTCAAGAACAACGAGGCATTCCCGAAGAAGCCGGTTATTAAGAAGTAAATTGAGAGTTGAAAGTTGAGAGTTGAGAGTTATGATTACCCTAAAGAGCGAGTTTTTTGCATTATGTTCTAACAATAATTCATATCATAACTATCAACTTCCAACTCTCAATTCTCAACTGAGTACATATCATAACTCTCAACTCTCAACTAACCCAAACTTCAGTTTATATGAAAAAATCAGAACTCCGCAAGGAGATAAAGAACCGCAAACGACAGTTCACGAGCCAGCAGCTCAGCGAACTGTCGTTTGTTGTAGTTATGCGTCTGCTCGCACACCAGCGACTGAAGGATGCTCGCACCGTAATGCTCTACTACTCGCTGCCCGACGAGGTGTACACACATACGCTCGTCGATGCGCTGCTGGCAAGCGGCAAGCGCGTACTGCTGCCTCGCGTAACAGGCGAGGGAACAATGGAACTGCGCTGCTACACCGGTCCGCAGAGCCTCGAACAAGGCGCTTACAACATCATGGAACCCGTGGGCGAAGTGTTCAGCGACTATGCACAGATTGACCTCGCCGTAATCCCTGGCGTTGCTTTCGACCGCCAATTCAACCGCATGGGACGCGGCAAGGGCTACTACGATCGACTGTTGCCACAGCTCGGCTGTGCCTACAAGATTGGCATCTGCTTCGATTTCCAACTCGTGGAAAGCATTGAGTGTGAGGAGCACGACATCAGAATGGACGAAGTAATATCCGGAAAAAACTAACAATCATAGAACATGAGCATAAAACTAAGCATCGCTCCGCGCACGCTCCACTTCAAGCAACCTGCCGGCACATCGCGCGGAGTGTACACCACACGTCAGTCGTGGTTCGTCACGGCTACCGACAACGCACACCCCAACATACGTGGCGTGGGCGAATGTGCTCCGCTACCCGACCTTAGCTGCGACGCTACACCCAACTACGAGGAGCGACTAAAAGAGCTATGCAACATGGTTGAAGCAAAGGGCAGCATCGATTATGACACATTGCGCCCCTACCCCTCTGTGCTGTTCGGACTTGAAACAGCTCTGCTCGACCTCAAGCGTGGCGGAACGGGCGTGTTGTTCGACAACAGCTTCGCACGTGGCGAAACAGGAATACCTATCAACGGACTGGTGTGGATGGGCAACTACGACGAGATGCTGCAACGCCTGGAGGAGAAGATGCGTGCCGGATTCAGATGCGTAAAGCTGAAGATTGGTGCTATCGACTTCGACCGCGAGCTCGACCTTGTGCGCCACATACGCAGCGCATTCACGAAAGAACAGGTTGAACTCAGAGTGGATGCCAACGGCGGATTTACAGCCGACTGTGCACTCCAACGTCTCGAACAGCTTGCGCAATATGACATCCACTCCATTGAACAGCCAATACGCCAGCATCAATGGGAGGAGATGGCAGCACTATGCAAGGCTACGCCGATACCAATCGCACTCGACGAGGAGCTGATTGGCGTGAATGATAAAACGGAAAAGGAAGAGTTGCTCGACCGTATCCGCCCACATTATATAATACTGAAGCCGTCGCTGCACGGCGGAATGTACGGTTCGCGCGAATGGATAGCACTCGCTGGCAAGCGCGGCATCGGCTCGTGGATAACAAGTGCGTTGGAGAGCAACGTAGGACTGAACGCAATAGCGCAGTTCGCTGCCGATGTCTATGGCGAAAGCATAACCATGCCGCAAGGACTTGGCACGGGCCAACTTTTCACCGACAACATACCTATGCCGCTCGAAATACGTGGCGATAAATTGTGGCGGACTTTCAAGGTAACCAAATAAGAACAACAAAGATGCAGAACATAGACAAACGCATACTCAGCATAGCCCTACCATCGATTGTGGCTAACATCACCGTACCTCTATTGGGGCTCGTCGATATGGCGGTGTCGGGACATTTGGGCAACGCCGTGTACATCGGAGCGGTGGCTGTCGGCTCTATGATATTCAACGTGGTCTACTGGGTGTTCGGTTTTCTGCGCATGGGTACAAGCGGAATGACCTCGCAGGCACTCGGCAGACGCGACATGAACGACGTGGCAACAACGCTCGCACGCTCCATAGTGGTGGCAATGGCGGTGGCTGCGTTCATCATCATCTTACAAAAACCGCTTGGCTCAGTCGCTCTCGCTCTTGTCGGGGCATCCGCAGAGATTAACGCCGAGGCGTGGCACTACTTCCGCATTTGTGTGGGGGGTGCTCCGGCAATGCTCTGCCTTTACAGTCTGACGGGGTGGTACATCGGTATGCAGAACACGCGTCTGCCGATGTTCATCTCCATAATGCAGAACGTGGTGAACATCGTAGCCAGTTGCACGTTCGTATATGGGTTCGGTATGAAGGTGGAGGGCATCGCATTAGGTACGCTCGTAGCTCAATATGCTGGTCTGCTCGTCAGTATCACACTGTGGGCTACGACCTATGGCAAGCGCATCTTGCGCCATGTGCAGTGGCAAAGGATAATGGAGGGCACGGCAATGGGGCACTTCTTCAGCGTGAACCGCGACATCTTCCTGCGCACGCTGTGCCTCGTAGCAGTCAACTTCTACTTCCTCTCGGCAGGTGCAGCACAGGGCGCAGTGGTCTTGGCGGTGAACACACTGCTCATGCAGCTCTTCACGCTCTATTCGTACGTGATGGATGGCTTCGCCTTTGCGGGTGAAGCGTTGTGCGGAAAGCATTACGGAGCAGGCAACCATGTGGAATTCAGCCGAACGGTGCGCCGACTATTTGGTTGGGGTTTCACACTCACGGTAGCTTACACAATGGTGTATGCGGTGGGCGGAACAGGATTTCTACGGCTGCTCACTGACGATATTGAGGTCGTAGCAGCCTCAGCCGAATATGCGCCGTGGGCTGTGCTGATACCCATCTGTGGTTTGGCGGCATTTATCTGGGACGGTGTTTTCATTGGTACAACAAACACACGTGGCATGTTCGCAGCAACGGCTGCGGCTATGCTCGTCTTCTTCGGTGTGTACCTGTCGCTACGCAGCGAGTGGCAAAACCATGCTTTGTGGTTGGCGTTTCTCACTTTTCTGCTAACCAGAGGGGCGGTGCAGAGCTGTATTTATTGGAGAAAACAATAGGTAAAATTAATGCTACATTATTGCCACGCTACGGCAAAGTTGTTACCGCGCTGCGGCAAAGTTGTTAGCGTGCTGCGGCAAAGTCGTTACCACGCTACGGCAACATCGTTTCCGTAGCGTGGTAATATTTTGTGTCAACCTTATTCTTAAAAAACAGGCTGTAATCTCTTGAATATTATTTCACAAGCTGAAGGCTACGCTTAACCGGCACTACGGCTGTGCGCTTGGCTGCTTTCTTCGCAGCTACGCGCTTCGGGAGCGATACAACCTTAGCAGGAGCTACGCCAGAAGGAGCTGCACCTGTTGTGAACTCGTGCTTTGTGAACGGACCCCACTCGCCCTTAGCGTTCTTTGCGAGAGCAAGAGCGTAGTAGGCAGTGTTAGGAGTTGCCTCGAAAGAATAGCTGTCTACACCATACTGGTTCCAGTTCGGATCCTGAGAATTATCCTTCTTGAGGTATTCGGTAAACCCCTTGTCGCCACCGTTCTTCTCGTATGCACTCTTAAGACAGATAAGGTCGCGGAAGAGGAGAGTCTGGTCGTTCGGTGTGAAGGTTACGGTCTGCACATATGAACCATTTACATTCTCATACTTACCTACGGTTACGTCTACCTGAGCAACGCCGTCGCCACCCTGTGCCTTTGTCGTTACGTAGATGTAGACGAGATCGCCGAAGTTGCCCTCAACGTCAACTGGCAATACTGCTACCTCATAGTCGGTAGCAGGAGCAAGTTCGTTCCATGTGTTTGTAGCCTCATCAGAGTAAGGTTTGCCGCTGAACTGCTTTATCATAGCCTCAATGTTGGAAAAGCCCATCATCGGTCCCCACTGCTCAAACTGTTCCTGTGCCTTACCCTTCTCGAACATACACCAGTAGAACTCCTCGCAGTCCTTGTTAGGAGTAACGGTGAGTGTGAAGCTGTTTGATGTGGTCTCGTCGATAGTGTATGTCACAGACGGAGTGCCCACTGTAGGTACCTTCGGAGTGGTGAAGTTAGCGCGAGACACCTGGCACGGCACGCCATACTCGTCGTAAGCAATGGTCACAACGGTGTACGGAGTGTTGGCTGTGAACTCACGTGCGAAGCCGGAGAGCTTGCCCTGTTCAAAGTCTTCTGTGAGTTTCTGAGAAGTAGACTGTTGCTCGAAGTAGCGTGCGAAGGTGATATCGTCGTACTGCTTTGCGGTGTTTGTAGGCAGAACGTCAATCTTGAAAGTACTGTTTGGGTCAGTACGTGTCACCTTTACGTACACGATGTCGCCCTTCTCTTCGTCCTTCTCATAAGAGATGAACTCTACGTTTGCCTTTACCTCGCCCTCTTTGCGTGCGAAATAGATGCTGTCTACGTGTTCTACTGCATACGCCTTGCTGTCAACTTTCGAGCTGACAATCATACGGTTGGGTACTACGTCGGTCTGAGCCTGTACGCCTGTTGACATCGCCAATGCGAGTGCCGCTATAGAGAAAAATTTCTTCATTTCTTTACAAATTTAATTGACTTGTTGTTTACTTTAAGAATATACACACCACTGCTGAGCGCGTCGGTGCTGACCGGTGTGCCGTCCCAAGCCTTGAGGCTCATGGCACGCTGTCCGCTGATGTTGTAAATGGCAGCATGGGCAGGACTGGTGAGTCCGGTAGCCGATACAAAGCCACCCTGATACATCACTTGCAAGCCTTCGGCTCCGCCTACGACCTGCGTCACGCTCGTCGGTTCGCCTTCGAAGTACAGCACGGTAGAGTTGGTGAACGCAAGTTCGCGTGTGGTTTTGTCGGCGAACCTTACTTCCATCTTGCCGTCCTTGAAGCAGATACGACTTACTGTGCTCAGTTTCTCCTCCAACTGCGTTTTGCCCGTGTTCGAGTCTTTCACGACAAAACTGTTGTCGGCATGACCCTGACCCACTGCAAGCAGAGCGAGAATGGCTGATGTCAGAATTGTTTTTCTGTTCATAGTTGTTACATTATTTATGGTTTAAAAATCGTTTTTATAACGATTTATATTGCAAAAGTACACAAATGTGTGCTTTTGCAATATGTCATTTCTTTCAATTTACGTATGTGTTTCATTCAATCGTTGTTTTGTGTGTTGTCTGGGGCTGACTTGAATGCTATAAATCAATGTTGTATAGCTTCAGTTTATTATATAACGTCTTCCGGTCAATATTCAACAGCTGTGCTGCCTTACTTTTATTATTCCCGGTTTGGCGTAATGCTTCCAATATATGTTCTTTTTCCGTCTCCTCATTACGTAATGACATGCTTGTGGTACAAGTTGTAGTAGTATCCAGTAAGTCAGTACCTAATTCGAGCAATGTAATAAAACTGCCTTGCGCCAGTAAGGTTGCCCTTTTCACGATATTCTTCATTTGACGCAGGTTTCCCGGCCAATGATAACTCAATAAAGCTTGTGACGCTTTTGCGTCGAAACCAATCAGATGCTTGTCCAATTCCTTGTTTGCCTGATCAAGGAAGAAGTTGGCGAATAGCAGGATATCTTCTTTCCTGTCTCTTATACACATCTCCGAGCCCACGAGACACTCGCTAATCTC
>ERZ1027060.57-NODE-57-length-42124-cov-16.711355_pt1 | contig 42124 bp, 29 predicted proteins | sample MGYA00519424_ERZ1027060 | MGnify/ENA primary metagenome ERZ1027060 (study PRJEB26926, sample SAMN06164500) | human gut metagenome | biome: ENVO:00009003; feature: ENVO:2100002; material: ENVO:00002003 | host: Homo sapiens | place: USA | collected 2012 ... | reverse complement strand
AGCTTTTTACCACAGAATATAAAATCACAGCTTAAAATGAAAATAATGGTCAAAATATTTGGATATTAACATAGAAAGCAGATTTACACAGAGACTTTTAGTAAGAAGGTTCTGTGTGCTCTGCGCATTCTGTGGGAGTTTTTATATACTAACTTAGAGTGTGAAATCTGTGGGAAACAACCCACGCACCAACCAAGCAATAAGCACATCCATCAAGGGGGTGCAGCGGTCTCCGCTGCACCAACCAAACAATAAGCACACCAACCAAGCAACCTATATAAAACAACGAAAGCGGAGGCATTAACCTCCGCTTTCGCTTTATTTTCACCATCCGCACCGACCGACGCAGACATCCGTATCGACCGACGCGGATGCTCGCACCGACCGACGCGACATCAGAAGACGTAACCTACGCCTGCAGAAAAATAGAAGCTATTATTATCAAAATTGGTAGCACAGCTTATTCCGACATTTGCTGAAATATGATTCTTCACGCGGAATATAGCACCCAAATCAAATGCCATTGCATCTTGACTCCATGGATCGTAAAAATATTCATTGCCATATCTTTCCTTATACACTACATTGACCTTACTATATCCTACACCAGCATAAGCGTGCATGAACGAAAACACACGCTTCGTGGCACCAATCATCACAGTAGGCACTGCTGCTTCCTCAGCAAAAGAACTATTTGGGACCCACAATAACTTAGCATAACCACCCCAGTTCTTACTGAGAAAACCACCCATAAAACCTAAAGAATAAGTCGTACTACTCCCATAGTAACCATCTTTGTCATCATTTTGCACAACTACAACTCCTGAAACAACATTCACAAACCATTGTTTCTCAAATTTTGGCGACAGGCGGAACACCATATCCCCATCCTGCACCTTCAACGTCTTTTTGCGCATACCAGCATATCTTGCCGTTGCGGTATTCAGCCAACGCGACACCTCAAGACTGAATGTTCCGTCCGCATCAACCGTTGTGCTCTCCGCGCCGTTAGTAGCCTCAACCGTTGCACCAGGCAGCGGATTGCCATTCTTATCAACAACCGCACCCTTAATGATGCGTGTACTCTGTGCCATTGCTGCCGTCGAAGCCAATGCGAGGGCAAGCATAAAGAAAATCTTTCTCATAGTTGTTTTTGTTTTTGATTAATTATTTCAAGATATCATTTCGTTATATCATAAAGTTTCTACTTCATAGCGTCGACAAACACGAAGCTAACCTTGATGCGACGATACTCGCCGCCCTTGCCGTCGGCAACGACTATATTATAACGTGGCTCAACCTGCATAGCAGAGAGCGATGTCATATTCGCTTTGAGGTAAGCGCCAACAGCCTGCGCACGCATAAAGGCGAGCTGCTCGTTGGTGCGTATGCCGCTTGCCTTGGTGACGGTGATATTGCTGAGGTTGGCATCAAGCCAATAGGGTTCGTTTGTGAACTCGCCATAGCGTCCATCGTAAGCAATGGTGCCAACAATAGGTATTGCGTCAGCCGAGCCAGTGATGCTTACCACCAACTTCTTTCCGGGCACTATATATTGTGCAAAATCTCCGCTGAACGCCTTTGTGATAATGTCGAGCGTAGACTTCGCGGCATTCGACTCTTCTATGCGATACTTTCCAGGTGCGAAATCCTCACGAGCGGAGTATTGCGCCGCAACCGAATAGTCGAACTCCACGCAATAGTTGTTGATACGTTCGCCAGCAGCGTTGACATCCGACACGACACGAGTGTTTACATTAATATTGGTATGGTCGGAGATGAGCTGTTTGTTCTTTGCTTCTTCTACGACATCCTTCTTGATGCGCTGCAACACTATATCCTCACGATTAGCCTGCTGTATGAGTTCGAGCGACACGAAGTTGTCGTCGGTAGCAAGGAAGTCGAGCGACTGCTGTTCGAGGTTGTCGAAGATGTACTCCTTACCCGTAGCTTTGTTACGCACCTTAGCGAATATCACCTCGAAAGAGTCGTTCTTGGTGATGCCGTATTGCACATCGCAGAACTCTAAATTGCCGGCATCGGCGAAGTCGGGGAGTTCGTTCTGTGGCACCTCAATGTACACCGACTGCATATTATCGAGTTTGAGCTCAAGGCTTTGGTTTACGGTGTTGTATCTGCCCAAGGAAACTGTAGTGTGCGAGATAATGTCACCAGCCAAGCTCGTAGATATCTCGTTAGCAAAGACGCGCTTCTGCCGTTTCTTTGTCTCTTCGTTCACACGCTCGTTATACTGCTCGTCGGTCTCGTCCGCTCCGCGCTTGCACCAATCCATCATACGCGCATTCAGTTCGTCGCGCATTAGTCGAGTATAGTTTGGTTTCAAGCCTTTCAGTATCTTATAACACAACGCCTTGTCTGTATTATACGAGAGATACACCTGATGCTTAGCATCGTTCACGAACTTCACTGTGGACACCTTGCCACGCGGCTCAACGATGGTGCCACGATCTGAGGGATCGTAAATATTGCAGAATACAATGGTGTTATCTCGACACGCCACGCACATATATTTGCCATCGGGATGAAACGAGAAAGAAGTAGCATCGTCGATATCTGCAATCGTCGTTTCTAACTTAAAATCAAAAGTATTGTATATGCTTATAGTGTTGCCGGAGAGGATGCCGATAGAGGAGGCATCATTTGAGAACGCCACAGCCTTAACAGCGTCTGTGGCAGGAATACGTGTGCGTATTGTCTTTTGTTCCTGATTGATAATCGCCACTTCGTTGTTACCAATCGCAGCCACGAAATAGCCATTACTGCTTGCCACCATGTCCGATGGTACAAAGCCGAGAGCCATTTCGCCCATAACCGTATAACCCTGCGTATCATAATAACGCACCAGACCATCGGCATCAGCCACAAGCAAGAGTCTGCTATCAGCCGAATAGCAGATAGCACGGGCGTTAAGTTTTTTATCGAATGTGTAGAGACGCTTACGCTGAACATTAATATCGTAAATATTCAACGACCATGAATCGCCGTTGCTACTCAGCAAGGCATACGATGCACCTGCAGGGTTTACCTTCAGACTCACCACCTTACTTGAAGTCGTAGCAAGCTCAAAACCTTTTAGATTGTATGCCGTCTTTCCGTTACTATAATATGTAGAGAACAGATAGTTATCCATTTTCTGCGGAGTGACGGACTGACGATAGTTAAGGTTCTTGCTCACCTCAACAACATTCTGCGCATGACTGCCTGCGCATGTCAGCAAGGCTGCAAAAAGAATTGAAAAGTTGTATTTAGTCATATCGTTTAAGTGTTATGTTTACGTTAGGAATGCTATGGTTTTACAACAGCTACCACTATCTTCTCCACAAACATATCCTTATCACGACGTCTATTGCGCGACAACCACTTCTGGAACGAAGCATAGTCGGTGGAGGGTGGCAACTGTCGACAGTCGATGTCTGCCGTCTTATGGTCGTTGGCACGGGTGAACTGGTTGGGCGAGAAGATGATGTAGAACTGGTTGAAGTCGTGGTCCGACTCGCAACCTAACAACAGCTCTATCATACTGTCTTTCACAAACGGCTCAGCATCTGGCTCTGAAAAGAACGTGTACGTCGTGTCGGCTTTTATGAAGTAGGCACCGTCCGACTGTGCGGGGTACGGCAGCAGACGCTGCGTGGTCATGCTGTTGTTATGGTCGACAAGGTACAAGGCGAGGTAGCCGTCAACCGGCGAACTAAAGTTGAAGTACAACTGGTCGCCGTCGTAAAACGTACTGTTACGCATACGGTTGAGCTTGGGGTCGGTGCCGTTATACATGAACGTGTAGTGCACATCGGGCGGTGTCGACACTATCTCGCGTATTCTTCCCTTCAGCTTCACATCGTAAACAACCATTCCACCCTCGCGACGTGCAGGCAGCCATATCGTGTCGCCGATGGTTTCAAGCCACTCGCCACGCACGTCCATCTCGCCATACGAGAAGAAGTCGTCCGAAGACGTGTTGCTGTTCTCGCGCATATAGTTATGGCTCTCGCTGGTCACGATAGTGCCAAACTCGCGTGCAATAGCGTTGATTTGGGCATGGCGCACCGCCTCGTATTCTGCTTCTATGGGCGACATGTTCAGTGGAGCCTCATAGGTGGCAGTGGCTGTGACAACCGCAGTGCGTTGCGCATAGATGTAGCAACAACATAGCACAGAGAGCAACGATAACAACGAACGTTTCATAAATATCATATTTTGATTTGTCTTTATATTTACTTAACCAATGTCATCGTCTTCCAAGCGTCGCCCAGCGTGGCAGGGAACTGTATGCGTGGCATTTGCACCTTGTTGTTCTTGTCGAGTGCCATGTTCGACACCTGCTGGGTTATCTTCTCCGAAAGCTCAAGGAAGTTGATGTTGCCGCGCGTCTCCTTAAGGTTCTTCAACAGAAAATAGGTAAAATAGCCATGATGCTGCTCGGCATATTGCATGGCAGTCTGGTCACCCGAGGCTGCACTGAACACTATTGTCTTCTTCTTTGTGGGTGCATCCTTTGGCTTTACATACACATAACGCTCCTTGAAAAGCATGTCACCTCGACCCGTTCCGCCACTGAAACAAGCGTCGAGGAAGACCACCGCACGTTTTATCGGCATAGCGTCGAGCTGGGCATACAGATTGCTGAGCTGATAGCAGAACTCAAAGTCGGTGCCCGAAGCGTCGCACGGCAGCAGATACGCCTCGTTGGTAGACACGTTAGGGATGCCATGACCGGCATAATAGACCAACACTTCGAGCTTATCGGGATTGAGATTTGCCTTCTTCGTGAGGTAGTTGATCTGTTCCTTCATCTGCGAGAACGTTACATTCTTACGCACACGTATATTGTCCTCCGGCACGCCCAACACCTTGTTACAATAGTTTGCGAACGAAGTAGCATCGTTGATGGCGTAGTCTACATTAGAGAAGTTGTCGTATTCCTCGTTGCCAAACACCACGGCGTAGGTATTCGTATTGTTACGATTGCTTACTGGCACGTCTATGTCTATATCCGACACAAACACGTCCTCCACCTCGGCAGTCTCCACGCGACTCACCTCGGTAGTCGGAGTGAAGTAGGTCTCTAACACGGGCACGGCTCCTTTCTGCACCGTCGTGCTCTTCATTGCGGTGAGGGTAGAATTGGCTTGTTGCAGCCTATTGTTGTCGCCAAGCATACTGTAGCAATAAGCACGCGCCTTGGCGATATTGGCAGCATAGGGATTAGCCTCAAGCAGGTCTTCCAGGATTGGTGCAGCTGCCACGAAATACTTGCGCGCAGCTAAACGGAGTTCATCGCCTGCGCCCTTTTTGCCTACTGCTGACGCTTTCTTCACAAGCACCACACCTGCATTATAATTGCAGAACGCCAAACCACATGCCACGTCTATGTCATTAGGATGCGTAGCGTAGAGGCGTGCATAAGCCTTTGCTGCATCCTCATACTTATGCTGACGCTGATACAGACGTGCTTGGTTGAGCCATAGGGTCTCATCATTAGGACGCACACGGAAGGCTTTGTCAAGAAAACGCTGCAAGCTCGCATCGTCCTTCATAATGCCAGCCGACTGCAAGCCGGTAGCTATCAGCGTCCAGTCGTCCGGAGTCTCTGCCAAGGCCTTCTGGGCTATATACATAGCGTCGGTGTAATTCTTCAAAGAATAGCACGAAAAAGCAAGATTTACGAATGCCTCCTTACGATGCTGTGTGTCTGACGTAGAGAGGTATGCACGGTAATAGGAAATGGCATCGCGATAGTTTTTCTGATTGAAAAGCTTCGTAGCAACAAAAATTGTTATCAACGGATAGTTCTCGCGATTAGTGATGTTCTCATTTGAGAATGCGTAAATAAGCGATAAGTCGACGTATGCCTGAGCAAACCTCACCGTCTGACTTTGGTTGTTGCGCCCGGCATAAAAATAAACTGCATCCTCAAGATACGGGTAAAGGTTCAACAGCATCTCTTTGCAAGAGGCAAAATGCGACGATGTTGAGTCGATACTATTTATAAAGGTCTCACACTGTTTGTAAGCAGAATACAAGGCTTCGTACGATGCCACGCTCTCACCCTGCTGCTCACGCAAACGACGGAAGTCGTCATACGCTGACGTTACCGATTGGTTGTCATTTAAAATCGGGGGGGGAATTTTGCGAATGTCCTTTCGGCAAACAAGAAAAGTAATATTATCGCACAGTATCTAATCATGTTCTTTAGTTTTTGTTTAAGTCTTAGTCCAATTAGAACGTATGCAAATGTAGCAATAAAAAATAGAACTCGCAAGAAAAAATAACAAAACATGGGTGCATTTTCGCTTTTCCGCCCAATGCACCCATACTGACAAGCCCCTACGCCTACTGCAACTGCCCAATAGTATTGCTGACGCGCTCTGCCGAGGTGTACATCAGCGTGCCCTCGTCGGCATCCTTCGCGCCCATGTACACGTCGGGGTTCATATACTCCATGCGGCTCTTCACCGGCACACGCGCCGAGAAGTGGAACTCGCAAACGCCAGTCTCGGTCTGTATCTGCTTTATGTTCTGCTCGTTCACGCCGCAACCTGCGAGAATGATGATGCGGTCGGCTGCCAATGCATTCAGCTCTTTCAGCAGTGGCACACCTTCGAGTGCTGTGGGCTGCTGACCCGAGGTAAGGACGCGGTCTACGCCAAGCTCGATGAGCTGCGCGAGGGCGCGACGTGGGTCGTTGCAGCGGTCGAACGCGCGGTGGAAGGTGACAGACATGCCTTGGGCAGCCTCAACCAGCCGACGGTTGGCTTCCATATCGAGCGACCCGTCGGCACACAGACAGCCTATCACCACGCCGTCGACACCCAACGCCTTACACATCTTTATATCCTCCACCATGCGCTCCACCTCAAGCGGAGTGTAGAGGAAGTCGCCGCCGCGCGGACGTATAATAACATGGAGACGCGTGGTGGTGAGCACGCGGCGCGCCACCTTTATCTCGCCGTACGACGGCGTGGTGCCGCCCTCGGGGATGCCGGCACACAGTTCAACACGGTCGGCACCGCCTTCCTGCGCTGCCAGACAGCTCTCTACGCCGTTGGCGCAGACTTCAAATCTATATTTCTCTTTCATAATTATTTAATAGGAGGGTTAGCTTGGTTGGTGCAGCAGAAACTGCTGCGCCCCCTTAGGAGGGTATGGCATCCCTGCCATACTCAGGCAACCAACCTGCATCCATAGGAGGGCGTGGACAACTTGGTTGGTGCAGCGAAGACCGCTGCACCCCCTTAGGAGGGTATGGCATCCCTGCCATACCCAGGCAACCAACCTGCATCCATAGGAGGGCGTGGACAACTTGGTTGGTGCAGCAGAGACTGCTGCACCCCCTTAGGATGGTGCGTGGGGTGCTTAGGGCTGCGTGGGTATGGCAGGAATGCCATACCCTCCTAAGGATGCAAAAGTAATGCTAATGTTTCAATAAGCAAAGAGAAATGCGGGAATTGTGCTACGTTGCCAAATATTATTGCTAACTTTGTGCATTATATTAACTGAAGTTGTTGTTGTGAGATGTTGACATTAGCAATGCAAATCTCAACATCACAACACCTCAACACCACAACACCACAACATCTCAACAACAAACAACCTATAAACAAATCATTATGAACAAATCTTTTATTCTCTCGGCAGTTCTCTGCCTTTCGTCGCTCTTCGCTTCGGCAGAAGAAGCCCCCACTCCACGCAAGCAACTTGCACCGAAACCGCCAATGGGTTGGATGACATGGAACCTCTTCCAGGGAAACATCAACGAACAGCTTATCCGCGAGACAGCGGACGCTATGGTCGAAGGCGGATTTCGCGATGCCGGCTACGAATATATCTTCATCGACGACCTCTGGCAGGGCGGACGCGACCGACAGAACAACATCATACCCGACCCGGAGAAGTTCCCGTCGGGCATAAAGGCACTCGCCGACTATGTTCACTCTAAGGGACTGAAGCTCGGCATATACTCGGATGCGGCGCAACTCACTTGTGGCGGATGGACAGCGAGTCTCGGTTTTGAGGAGCAGGACGCACGCACCTTTGCCTCATGGGGCATCGACTATCTGAAGTACGACTACTGCAACGCGCCTGAAGACAGCGCAACGGCACGCCAACGCTACCGCACAATGGCTGACGCACTGCAGAAGTCGGGTCGCGACATCGTGCTCGGCATCTGCGAATGGGGACAGCGCCAGTGTGAGGAGTGGTGCGAGGAAGTAGGCGGACAACTTTGGCGCACTTCGTATGACGTGCGCGACATGTGGAAAGACATCGTGACGGAGGGAGGCATGGGCATCCTCGACATCGTCGATATCACGGCACCACTCGCCAAGCACGCACGTCCGGGACAATGGCCCGACATGGACATGCTCGTGGTTGGTCTGCGCGGAAAGGGCGGACCGTCGAGCGACCTCGGCGGTGTGGGCTGCACTCAGACCGAATACCAAACACAGATGAGCATGTGGTGTATGCTCTCGTCGGTGCTTGCCATGACCAACGACCTGCGCAACGTGACCGACGACGACCGCCGCATATTGCTCAACAAGGAAGTCATCGCCATCAATCAGGATCCTCTCGGCAAGGCTGCGGAGCACATCGTGAACGAGCCGACGCAGCAGGTGTTCGTGAAACCGCTTGCTGACGGTTCACACGCCGTGGCTATACTCAATCCGTCGGACGCAGCACAGCGCGTAAGCCTCAACTTCTCAACCGTCGGGCTCAACGGCAAGTACACCGTGCGCGACGTCTGGCAGCACCGCGACATCGCCAAGCGTGCCAACAAATGGAAGGGCACTGTGGCTGCGCACGAGACAAAGGTGTTTGTGTTACGCTAACTGAAAGCCAAGAAAACAAAAGCACACCAACCATAAGAAAACGGCAAATAAAGTTGGCAGATTAATCAAAAAGAAGTACATTTGCGAATACAATACTACACTGATTTTATTTTATGCAAGAGTACCAACTGGATTTCATAACATATTGCGTAGGCAATCTGTCCGAGCGTCTGAACATGAGCGCAAGCAAAGTTTACAAAATGCTTCGTTCTTCAGGCGTATTGGACGGATACATTGTGCCTTGCTATGACGTGCTCCACACGTTTAGCAAAGATTATATTATGAACGATTTGATTGAACTACTAAAAAAAAGAGGAACTTTAGCATGAAACTGTATCACGCATCAAATTGTATCATTGAGTCGCCGGATGTATATCACTCACGCGAACTGCTTGACTTCGGAAAAGGTTTCTATCTTACTGCGCTTGAAGACCAAGCAAGAAAATATTCACAACGTTTTCTGTTCCGTGGAGACAAAGCCTACTTGAACCATTATGTATTGGACGATGACTTAAGTGCATATAACGTAAAAGAATTTACAACATACGATGAAGAGTGGCTTGATTTTGTTGCAGCATGTCGTGCCGGAAAGCCAACAGAGCTTTACGATATTGTTTCAGGCGGCATCGCAGACGACAAAGTGTTCAACACGATAGACCTTTATTTCTCGGGCAATATCAGCAAAACGGAAGCACTGGAACGTCTGGCTTTCATACACCCCAACCACCAGATATGTATCACTAAGCAAGACGTTATCGGTAAAAGTCTGCACTTCATTGAGGCAGAAGAGATAAAATAAAAAAGGAAGCTATGGAGGCAAACAAGACAATACTTCAAATGAAATACGCACGCATCGTGAAATTGTTCAGCGAGCAGAGCGGACTTTCTTTAGAAAACTCATTGGAGTTCTTCTACGACTCGTATGTCTACAAAATGGTTAGCGAAGGGATTGCCGACATGCACTGTCGCAGTGATGGTTACATAGCAGGGCTTTTGCTTGAAGAATGGCAAAAGCTCCATCCTACTTCTTGCCCTTAGAACGCTGCTTTTTATCTGCAGTATGCTTCTTCTTATCTGCTGGCTGCTGTTTTTTGATAGTAGTCTGCTGATCTTTATCATTGAAATGGAACACGCCGTCTTCAGGCAGCGTGTACTCCGTCACTTCAAAGTCGAGCTCGGGAAGTGTTTCCTTCTCGGGCTTGAATGGTATTTTGGAGGTATGCACGCGCTCCACCCTCACGACGGCTACGCCTTGCGCAAGAATGCCGAGATCCCGTGCAGCGCGGTAGGATAGGTCGATGATGCGTCCGCGTCCGTGCGGACCGCGATCGGTGACACGCACGATTACTTGTTTGCCGTTGCGCTCGTTGGTGACGCGCAGCAGTGTACCGAAGGGATAGGTGCGGTGGGCGCAGGTGAGACTGTCGTGATGTAGGCGCTCGCCGCTACTTGTGCGCGAGCCCGTGGCACGCTTAGAATAGAACGAAGCCTTGCCTGTCTGCGTTTGAGCGCAGACAAAGGCAAGGCTTATTGTTGCAAGAATTACTAATATTGTATTTCTTTTTTTCACTTATAATTCAGATGTTTATACTTCTGACTCTTGACGTTACACTATGCCCTGAGCCATCATAGCGTTAGCAACCTTCATGAAGCCAGCGATGTTTGCACCGCGTACGTAGTCGATGTAGCCATCTGCACGCTTGCCGTACTTCACGCACTGCTCGTGGATAGAGTGCATGATGTAGTGCAACTTCTCGTCAACTTCCTTCTCGCTCCAGCTCAGACGTATAGAGTTCTGTGTCATCTCCAAGCCTGATGTAGCCACGCCACCAGCGTTGACAGCCTTACCAGGAGCAAAGAGCTGACCGGCAGCTACAAACTTGTCAACAGCCTCAGCTGTGCAGCCCATGTTAGACACCTCAGCAACGCACAACGGCTTCTGAGCAAGAATCATGTCGGCATCAGCACCGTTGAGCTCGTTCTGTGTAGCGCATGTGAGGTAGATGTCTGCCTTAACCTCCCAAGGCTTCTTGCCTGCAACGAACTTAGAGCCTGGGAACTCGTCCTCGTAAGGCTGGCAGATATCGTTGCCTGAAGAGCGGAGCTCGAGCATGTAGTCGATCTTGTCGCCTGCGATGCCTGCTTCGTCGTAGATGTATCCGTCAGGACCAGAGATGGTGATAACCTTACCGCCGAGCTCTGTAGCCTTCTTCGCAGCACCCCAAGCCACGTTGCCGAAGCCAGAGATAGCGATTGTCTTGCCCTTGAGGTCGAGACCGCGTGTAGCGAGCATCTGCTGTACGAAGTAGAGTGCGCCGTAACCGGTAGCCTCCGGACGGATGCGTGAGCCGCCGAACTCCAAGCCCTTGCCTGTGAGCACGCCCTGATACTGATGTGTGAGCTTCTTATACATGCCGAAGAGATAGCCAATCTCTCTGCCGCCTACGCCGATATCGCCTGCCGGAACGTCCTCATCAGGACCGATGTGGCGATAGAGTTCGGTCATAAATGCCTGACAGAAGCGCATTACCTCTGCGTCAGAACGACCGCGGATAGAGAAGTCGGAACCGCCCTTGCCACCGCCCATAGGCAATGTTGTAAGCGCATTCTTGAAGGTCTGCTCGAAGCCGAGGAACTTCAGGATAGAGAGGTTCACTGATGGATGGAAGCGCAAGCCGCCTTTGTACGGACCAATGGCACCGTTGAACTGAACGCGATAGCCGATATTTACATGTACTTCGCCGTTGTCGTCTGTCCAAGGAACACGGAAAGTGATGATACGCTCCGGCTCTACAAGACGCTCGATAAGCTTTGCTTTCTCGAACTCTGGATGCTGGTTGTAAACGTCCTCAATTGAAATAAGAACTTCGCGTACTGCCTGCAAATACTCGGCTTCTCCCGGGTGCTTAGCCTCGAGATCATGCATGATTTTCTCTACGTTCATAGTATAAAAGGTTTTAGTTGATAATAGATTCTTTCGTTGTTTTTAAATATCGTCTTCAGCTGCACCGACGCTTATGGCGTTATGTAACTAAGACTGCGCAAATATAGATTTTTTCGGCGTACCGACCAAATAAAACCAAGAGTTTTTCTGCTTTTTCACTTTCTTTTAGATAGTTCGCCGTATGTGTTCGCAAACAACAACCTCAGCGTTAACGCAGTAGTTGTTGATATTTTGTCATCGCTCACCGGACGCAATCTGATCGGACTCCGAACGCAATCTGATCGGACGGCGAACGCAATCTGACCGGACGGCGAACGCAATCTGACCGGACGGCGGACGCGAGCGGTGGCACGTTCCCACTACAAACAACCGATACGTATACACTAAAGAACCGAGAACTTTAACAAACACATTGCACGATACGATACCTATTTGTGTACATTTTGCTCATTTGAACACAGACCAACTAACAAGTTGTAGGTATTTTATGTATCATTTTGTAAAAAAGACAAGCAAACCTTTTATTCCTAAATCTTAATAATGTATCTTTGCATAGAATTTCTTTTCTACAACTCTTTGTACACATTATAACCAATAAAAAAATATGAGAAAAAAGTACACTTTATCAAGAATCGGGGCAGTTGCACTGTTAGCGAGCTCAGCAATCGGTGGTGCAAATGCTCAGGTTAGAGCTACACAGCAATCTGCCCCAAGCATTAGCAACACAATTATGCGTGTGGCATCCGAGGATGGTCGGAAGCTTTGGGGCAATGTACTCTTCGACAACAGGTGGGCCAGTATCAGCCAAGACTATTACGCTTACGGATGGTATGAATTTATGGCTAAAAATCCCGTAAAGGTTAAGCAGCTATATGTTGAAGACTTCTTCCGTGCTACGGGCAGTGGAGCATGGATTGGCAACAATCTCTACTTCATCATGTATCAGAACTTCTGGGGTGTTGATATGATATACTATTATAAGTATAACACAGACACGTGGGAGAAACTTGCAGAAAAGTCGATTGACAACAAATCGTTCATAGCCAACGAAACGGCTATTGCGCCCGATGGTACGACGGTATATGGCGACTTCCTCAATTCGGAAGGAAACGGCGACGAGCTTTGCATTGTCGACTATGAGAAGATGACGCGCACCAAGATTGGCGACTTGCGCCACTCGTATGTGGCAATGGGTGTGACCAAGCAGGGTGTGCTTTATGGTGTAGCTACCGACGGCAACCTCTACAAGATAGACACCAATACTGCAGCAGAGACCTATATAGGCTCAACGGGCAAGCAACTGAAGTTGAGCGATGGTAGCTTCTACTACCAGAGTGGTGAGATAGACCAAAAGACCAACACCTTCTATTGGGCCTGTGTAGAGGCCGACAAGAAGTCGACGCTCTACACTGTAGACCTCACCGACGCAAGTCTGTCGCTTGTTGGCGATTTCGAGGGTCAGAACATGATAACAATGCTCTCTATCCCGAAGCCTGCAGCCGAGGACGGAGCACCTGCCATTGCCGAAAACCTTACATTCGACTTCAAGAACGGCTCGCTCACGGGCGATGTTTGTTTTGATGTGCCCACAAAGACGTTCGCAGGCGATGAACTCAACGGCGATATCACCTATACCATCACCGACGGCACTGATACCCTTGCCGAGGGTAAGGCCGCAGCAGGCAGTAAGGTACGTCAGAACGTGACGCTGAAAGACAATGGGAACGTGAACTTCATCATCACTCTTGCCAATGAAGTAGGACAGAGCCCACGCCTTCTTGGCAGCAAGTATGTCGGTATGGACAAGCCGAAATCGGCTCAGAACGTAACTACCACCATCGACCAGAACGGTAAGGTGAACGTCATGTGGAGCGCACCTACAGAAGGACTCTACGGAGGTTATATGGGCGACATCAAATATAACATTGTGAGATACCCCGAAGGAAAGATTGTGCAGGAAGGCTACGCTGGCACATCCTATACAGAGATGCTTCCTTCCGATGCCGACAAGGCCGTATACGGCTATGGCATCACACCCGTCAACGGCGGAGTGAAGGGCGATGAGGTTGTGAGCAACTATGTGGCTTTCGGCAACGCCATCACGCCACCTTTCTATGGTACGTTTGACGATGCTTCGGAGATGGCGCTCTATGAAATAATCGACGGCAACGGCGACGGTGTAACATGGGCTTGGGACGAGCCTAACTGGTCAAACGATAAGGACGCATGTGCAACTACTGCAAAATCGGAGAACGCAGATGCCGACGAGTGGCTTATACTGCCGGCTCTGAAGGTGAAAGCAGGTAGCGTATACAATTTATCGTTCCGTGTCAAGGGCACCTCAAAATGGTATCCGCAGAAGTTTGAGGTGAAGTATGGCAAAAGCGCAACGGCTGCCGGCATGACAAAGACACTGCTGGCAGAGGAGACTATAGAGCTCTCCGACTATGAGGTGCGCAAAGCCACCTTCACGCCCACAGAAGACGAGGAGTTGTATATCGGCTTCCATGACATCAGCAGCAAGGGACAGCAAGGTCTGAAAATCGACGATATCACTATTGGCGAGGGCATCTCGCTAAACGCTCCCGACAGCGTTAGCAATCTTTCTGTTGTAGCCGCTGAGAAGGGAGCACTGCAAGCCACTCTCTCATTCAAGGCCCCAGAAAAGAATTACAGCGGCAGCAAGCTCGAGAATATAACCAAGTTTCTCATCCGCCGTTCGGGCAAGGTAGTGGCAGAGGCACCATCAGCCGAACCTGGTGCGATAGTGACATTCACCGACAACACCGCAACTAACGGAATCAACATCTATAGTGTGGCAGCAGTGAACGAGCAGGGTGCTGGCTTCTACTGTAAGCCGGTAGCTATATATGTAGGACAGACATCGCCGCTGGAACCCGACAATCGTCGCACAGCCGAGCATCCCGACAAGGTGACATTCACATGGGAGGAGTCGAATGTCGGCAATTACGACGGATATGTTGACCTCTCAGACGTGACCTATGTCATTGCAGAGCGTGGCGGTTCCGACTATTACCCCACCTACACAGAAGTGGCATCGGTTAAGGGTCAAACAACAATAGACATACCAATGGTTACGAACACCGGTGCACAGGTTCTTAAAACACTCTGGATTTCGGCAAAAAACGATTACGGACAGAGCTCATACAAGGCGCTGCCTTCCATCATGCTCGGCAAACCCTACGATCTTCCGTTCTCTGAGAGCGTGGCTAAGAATCTCCTGCACGGACGTTTGTGGACCACGTACGGCACGGGCAAGTCAGATTTTTGGACCATTGACGAAAAATATCCCGACTGTGTTGACAACGATGGCGGAGCCTTCCACATGATTTCGGAGGCCGATACAGACTGGGCTTATCTCGGAACCGGAAAGATAACACTCGCCGGCGCTGCCGAACCGAAACTCATCTTCTACCACAAGGCAGAAACCGGTAGCAATGCCAAGATAAAGATTGAAGTAGAGTTGCCCGATGGTACGACCGAAGAGGTAGCAAACATTGACGCAGCTAAGGACGAAGGGAAGTGGACCGTTTCTGCCGTTTCGCTTGCCGACTATGTAGATAAGGATTTCGTGTCTGTCAATTTTGTGGCGCAGGCCAACACCGGCAATGTAGTATACGTAGACCGTATGTTCATACGCGATACATACACCTACGATTTGAGTGCAGAGATAGAAGCTCCGGAGACAGCAAGAAAGGGCGACACGGAGAATGTGAAGGTCACGGTGAACAACTTCGGCTCGAAGGATGCGCGCGGCTATAAGGTAGAGCTATATGCCAATAACAAACTTATTGCCTCTAAGACTCCTGCCGAACCATTGAAGGCATACTATTTCAAGACATTCAACTTTGAGTATCCTATCAGCATCCTTGAGGACAAGGAGGGTGTAGAGCTGAAGGCCGTCGTGGTATACAGCAACGACCTGAACACCGACGACAATGAGGTATCAGCATCCACTAAGTTTGAGATATCAACCAAGCCTCACCCCGACTCGGCTACATTCACAAAGACAGAGAACGGAGTGGAGGTAGCATGGACAGCGGTTGATTCCGAATCGAAGACTGCAACAGAGAGTTTCGAGTCGTACACGTCATGGAGCACCGATTTGTTTGGCGACTGGAAATCGGTGGCAAACAATGCGGGAACGACGGGCGGTCCGTTCAAGATGAAGTATCCGTCACAGGGCACTTCGTTTGCATTCACCCTTGCCGACCCACTCGACAGATGGCTCTCTAAAGAGCAACTCGAGCAGGTTCCGGGCTTCAAGGCACACACCGGCAGTAAGTATCTTGCCGCTTTCCACCGTGCCGACAATGGAGGCAATGACGTGACGCAGAACAACTGGCTCTTCTCGCCCGAATTGTCTGGCGAGCAACAGACAATATCGTTCTGGGTGAAAAACGAGAACGATACCGACCAGAAGATTAATTATCCGGAGACCTTCGACGTGCTCTACTCTACTACAGATAGCAAACAGGCTTCGTTCACAAAGATTGGTGAGACGCACACCACATCGAAGGGCGAATGGGAGGAAGTAAGCGTAGAGTTGCCAGCAGGCAGCAAGTATTTTGCCATCAACCATAATACAGTGGCAGCTAACTCTTTCGTATTCATGATTGACGACATTACCTACACCTACGGTCCGGGTACCGTGATACTGTATCGCATATATCGTGATGGAACCCTTGTGGGCACAGTACCGTCAGACCAGACAACGTTTGTTGACAAAACGGCGGATAGCAACACTAAATACGTCTATGGTGTAACAGCGGTTTATTTCGACGGCGAGTCGGAGGCTACCATTGCTACAGACACCACAAACGGCATCAACGGCGTATTCAATGCCGAGAAGACTTTCGATGTGTATACCATCGACGGCATACGCGTTGCTACAAACGTGAGCAACTTCTCAACAATGAAGAAGGGAGTGTACATCGTAAATGGTAAGAAAGTTATAGTTAAGTAGACAAGTAGACGATATGAACATTAATAAAAGATACACATTCGTTCCTCTTGCCCTCATGTTTCTTGTAGCCGGCGCTTCTGCAGCGCCGCGCTCCAAGACACAGATGAAAGCCGTGGCAATAAAGCTATTAGGTAGCGCAAGAATGAAGGCAGCGGCAAGAGGATCGTTCTCAATCGACACAAAAGCAATAAAGGAGCTGAAAGCATCAGAGGGCTATGTGGTATATGGTTCTGAAGGCAATGGGTTTGCGGTTATAGCAACCGACGACACTTCACCAGCCATATTAGGATATAGCGACACGAAGTTCGAGCCGAAGTCAACCAACCCCAACTTTGAGTGGTGGCTTTCTATGGTGAACGAGGCGGTGGTCTCACGCGCAAAGGCGTCTAAAGTAGCTCTTGTGAACAAGATGCCGAGTGGGTATGGCTATGCCGAGTCGGTAGCAGCTCTTTGCGAGACTCGCTGGGGACAGAACAAGCCATACAACAACCTCTGCCCTACTGCCACCAACGGCACACGCACACTGACGGGATGCGCCGCTACGTCGACAGCTCAGGTGCTTCGCTATCATCGTGCACCGGAGCATGGCATCGGCAGCCGCACCATCTATTATCCTGCCAACAATATGTCGGGCACAAAGATAAGTGCAGACTTCGAAAAGAGTAAGTACGACTGGAACGCAATGCTCGAGACCTACGATTCCAAGTACTCCTTAGAAGAAGGCGACGCCGTGGCACTCATAATGCGCGACCTGGGTGTGGCGGTTGGTATGGAGTATGGCAGCGAAGCCGATGGTGGTAGCGGTGCCCTGCACGAGAATGTGGCTAAAGGCTTGCAACGCTACTATGGCATTGAGGATGCCAAATATATCGTGAGGAAGGATTATTCTGACAATGAGTGGATGCGCATCATTTACGAACAGATTAACAATAAGCAGCCTCTTGTGTATGGCGGATTCGATAAGTCAATGGGTGGCCACTCATTCGTTCTCGACGGATATGACGCAGAAGGTAAGGTGCATGTCAACTGGGGATGGGATGGCAACTACGACGGCTATTACGATATAAACATCCTCGACCCACAGGCATACAAATTCTCAAGCAATCAAGAAGCTGTGATAAACATCACACCAGACAAGGCATCATCAACCTTAAAGGGCAGTATTGCTCTTGAAGCCGCAGGAACGCTTGCTGCACAAATAGAGGCCGACAAGTTTTACAACTACGACACGCTAACAGTGAGTGGAAACATCAACGCTGCCGACCTGCGCACGCTGCGTAGCATGGCAGGACGTGACGCCGAAGGCAACCGCACCCGCGGACATCTGCGCGTTCTCGACCTTAGTGAAGCTCGTATCGTTGCCGGCTCCGACTATTACATGATGGAAAACGGCAAGAAGCTTATTGTAGAAAGAGATGCAAGTCTGCCCGACAAGGTATTCTCAAAGACACGATTGGAGAAGATTGTGTTCCCAAAGACCGGCATCAGCAGTTTTGGTAAGGGAGTATGGGCATATGCGAGCAAGCTAAAGGAAGTGGTGCTGACAGCCTCTGCCGATGCCAACTTTCTTTACGAAGACGGGATAGTGTACAATAGCGACAAGACTACTCTTATTGCTGCCTTACCATTTCAGCCGAATGGTGTGGATATAAAGCATGGGGTTATCGATGTTGCCGACTATGCTTTTGCGGGTTGTAACCTTATGCCACGTGTTTCACTCAGTAGCGATGTAAAGACGATAGGTAAGGAAGCATTTGCCAACTGTTGGTCTCTTACAGAGTTCAAGGTCTTCTCTAAGAATATGCCGCAGCTCAATGGCACTAACGTTTTCAAAGGATCCAACGTTGAGAGTTGCTTACTCACGGTGCGTGCCGGCTCAAAGATGCGTTTCCTGAACACTGCACAATGGAACGACTTTGCTAACGTTGTTGAGTTTGGCACTACGATTAAGGCTCGTAATCAGGCTCGCGAATATGGCGACGAAAACCCACAACTCACCTTCACCGTTATTGGTGACAAGGTAAAAGGCAAGCCCGTGCTTAGCTGCGAGGCTACTGCAGAGAGTAAGTGTGGTCGCTACACTATTCATATAGAGCCGGGAACGATCACAGATGAGGCGGTTGATTTTGAAGACGGCTATCTCGTTGTGACACAAGCTCCGCTTTACGTAACCGTTGAGGACGCTACTCGTGAGACTGGTGTGGCGAACCCCGTGTTCAACATCACCTATGACGGATTTAAGCATGAAGAGACGGCAGACGTACTGACTACCAAGCCGGTTGCTTCGTGCATAGCAGATGCCACATCGCAAGCCGGTAAGTACGAAATCATAGTAAGTGGTGGCGAGGCAGACAACTACGAGTTGTTTTACAACAATGGCTGGCTAACGGTAACTCCGTCTACGGCTATCAACGGTAGCAGAGTAACGGAGGAAACGACCTTCAATGTGTATACTTTAGAAGGCGTTTGCGTAAAACACAATGCAAAGAACCTTGATGGTCTTGCAAGTGGTGTATACGTTGTAAGAGGAAAGAAGATTGTTAAGTAGATTACAAAAAGCGAAGCGCCCTGCGTTCGGTTTTGCCGAACGCAGGGCGCGTTGGTATGACAGGATGCGTGGGTATGGCAAGATGCCATACCCTCCTAAGATTACCAGATCTGTGCACGCTTCTTCTGCGGCACGAAGAGCTTGTCCGACTTCTTCACGTTGAACGCCTTGTACCAAGCGTCGATCTGCGGAAGAGCAGCGTTCACACGAGCCTCTGCCGGTGAGTGCGGGTCGGTCTTTATCTGACGGTCGATGAACTCCGGACGAGCGTTGCCTGCCCATACTGTAGCCCATGAGAGGAAGAAGCGCTGCTCGGGTGTGAAGCCGTCGATCGACTTGTTCAGAGCCGGGTTCTCCTTGAGCACGTTCTGCAGAGCGCGGAACGAGATGTTCAGTCCGCCGTTGTCGCCGATGTTCTCGCCGAGGGTGAGCTTGCCGTTGATCTTCTTGCCGGGCAGAGCCTCGATAGAACTGAAGTAGTCTACAAGCACCTTTGTGCGAGCCTCGAAGTTCTTCTTGTCCGCAGCTGTCCACCAGTCGTTCTGGTTGCCGTACTTGTCGAACTGCGAGCCCTGGTCGTCGAAGCCGTGCGACATCTCGTGACCGATTACGCCGCCGATACCGCCGTAGTTCACAGCCTCATCAACGTTCGGGTCGAAGAACGGCGGCTGGAGGATGGCTGCCGGGAAGCAGATTTCGTTGGTGGTCGGGTTATAGTAAGCGTTGACGGTCTGCGGAGTCATTTGCCACTCTGCCTTGTCCACCGGCTTGTTCACCTTGCGCGAGATGTAGTCCTGCGAGAGGAAGGCGCGGATGTTCTGCATATTCTCGAAGAGCGAGAGCTGCTCGTCGACGTGCAGGTTGGTGTAGTCCTTCCATGTGTCGGGGTAGCCCACCTTCACGATAAAGTTGGCGAGCTTGTCCTGAGCCTGCGCCTTTGTAGCCGGCGACATCCATGTAGCCTCGTCGATGCGCTGCGAGAGAGCCTTCTGCAGGTTGCGCACGAGCTGTATCATCTGCTGCTTCGACGACTCGGGGAAGTACTTCTCTACGTAGAGCTTGCCGATAGCCTCGCCGAGCACGCCGCTCACGAGAGCTGTGGCACGCTTCCAGCGCGGACGGTCCTGCTGTACGCCCGACATCACCTTGCCAAGTTCGAACTCTACGGCGCGGAAGTTGTCATCGAGGTAGCCGGCTGCCGAGCTGATGGCGTGCGACTCAGCGTATGCCTTCAGGTCGTCGAGCGACTCCTCTGCCAGTATCTTCTCCACCTCGTGGATAGGCTCAAGCTGACCCACGTCGATGTGCGAGAACGGAGGGAAGCCCTGCGCGAGGAAGAAGTTGCCCCAGTCGATGCCCGGGAAGTCTTTCACGAGGGCGTTGTATGTCATCTTGTGGTAGTTGGCCTGCACGTCGCGTAGCTCCACCTGTCCCTTACTTGCCTTAGCGATGCGTGTCTCGATGCGCATTGTAGCGTCCGCCTTGCGCTGCGCTGTAGCCTCGTCGTTGCCTGCGAGCACGAGCATCTTCTTGAGGTATTCGGCATAAGCCTTGCGCACGGCAACCACCTGAGCGTCGTCAGAGAGGTAGTAGTCGCGCTCGCCAAGTCCGAGTCCGCCCTGACCGATGCCTACGAGGTTGTTGGCAGCGTCCTTCATGTCGGCACCTACGCCGGCTCCGAACATCAAACAGTCGAGTCCGCGTGCGTCGAGCTGCGCTGTCACGAGCTGGTACTCGCGACGGTCGGCGATGTCGTTGATCTTCTTCAGAAGCGGCTTCAGCGGTTCTGCGCCCTCACGGTTGCGGCGCACGCTGTCCATAGCGAGGTTGTAGAGCGAACCTATCTTCTGTCCGAGTGTGCCCTTGGGCTGCGGTTTAGAAGAGTACTCCTCGATGAGGGCGAGGATGCGCTTCTGGTTCATCTCGTCGAGGTCGGTGAACGAACCGTTGCGTGCGTGTTCTGCGTCAAGCGGATGTGCCTTGCGCCAGCCACCGATAGCATACTCATAGAAGTCTTGTCCGGGCTTCACTGCCGTGTTCATGTTGGCGAGGTCGATGCCCTTTGAGGTCTGCGCGCTTGCCGACATTGTAGCCAGCAGCGAACAAGCGAGGATGATTGATTTTACTTTCATATACTATAATGTTTATTAATATTCTCACTAAGGGGGGCTTCAGGGGGGCTTTCAGGGGGTGCACTTGTCTCAAGTGCACCAACATAGAAGTTGGTCTTCAGAAACAAAGTGCACCAACATAGAAGTTGGTCTTCAGAAACAACACCTGCAAATAGGTTGGTGCACTTGAGACAAGTGCACCCCCTGAAATTAGCACTTGAGACAAGTGCACCCCCTAATGGATACAAAAGTAAGTATTTTGTGAGAAATAACATATACTTGTTAGTAATCGTTAACCATTGCGCAAACGTTTACCTTGGCGTTTGGAAGAAAAACATACATAACTTTGCACAAAAACACACAAATGTTTAATTTTGCAACATCAATAAATGAAATCTAATAACGACTAAACAATACTATGCAAATTACTTTTAACATCCAGTACAAGACAGTATTCGGCGAAGAATTGCTGCTGAACATCGTTGGCGGAGAGGCTGACGACCGCACCGTAGCAATGTCTACCGCTGACGGTTTGACTTGGACATGCCAGATAGAGGCGAAGAAGAGCGAAAAGCGTGTGGACTATTTCTACAGCGTGCGCAACTGCTGTGGCATAAAGTGCAGCGAGTGGAAGACTATCACGCATCGTCTCGACCTCAACACAAAGGCTTCGCAGCACATCATCGTTGAGGACCTTTGGCACGAAATACCAGGCGACACATATTTATATAGCTCGGCTTTCACCGACTGCGTGAACCGCCGCGCCGAGGGCAGCGTGAAGCCATTGGCATACGACAAGGCACTTCGCCTCGTAGTGCGTGCTCCGCAGCTACATTCGGGCGCACGTCTCGCCCTCACGGGCAAAGGTGCAGTCTTAGGCGACTGGGACTTGAAAAAGGCTCTGCACATGACCGAGCACAACCACAACGAATGGATTGTGGACATCGACGGCGACGCACTCGATGCAAACGATAAAGAAGTAGGTTTAGGTAACAATAATAAGATTTGTAGTAAGTTAGTTCACGAACTGGAGTTCAAGTTCGTGGCGTTCAGCGACAAAGGCGATGAGATGTGGGAGACGTGCGAGAACCGCACACTCACTCTCAAGCCTTTGGAGCAGAACGAAGTGCGCGTGGTGGCACTCGACCAGTCGTTCTACGCGCTCTGCGACGAGAAGGTGGCGGGCACACTCATCCCCGTCTTTTCGCTCCGCTCTGAAGGCAGCTTCGGTGTGGGCGACTTCGGCGACCTTAAACTGATGGTCGACTGGATGGCAAAGACCCACCAGCGCCTCCTGCAGGTGCTGCCTATCAACGACTCTACATCCACACACACGTGGACCGATTCATATCCCTATTCATGCATATCTATTTTCGCCCTGCATCCGCAGTATGCCGACCTGCGCCAGCTGCCAGCCCTGAACGACAAACTGGAGGCAGACCGCTTTGAGGTGCTGCGCGAGGAACTGAACGCTCTGCCGCAGATCGACTACGAGCGCGTGAACAACGCCAAGCTGAAGTATCTCCGTCTGCTGTTTGAGCAGGAGGGCAAGAAGGTGCTGGCGTCGAAGGAGTTCAAGACGTTCTTTGCCGACTGTGAGCGCTGGCTCGCGCCGTACGCCCACTACTGCTATCTGCGCGACTTCTACGGCACATGCGTATTCTCTGAGTGGCCCGACCACAAGCAGTGGAACGAGGCTGACCGCAAGGCGCTCAGCAACCCGAAGAGCGAACTATATAATAAGGTGGCGTTCTACTACTACATGCAGTTCGTGCTCGACCAGCAGATGCGCTCCGCTCACGAGTATGCCCGCGCTCGCGGTGTCATTCTCAAGGGCGACATACCTATCGGCGTGAACCGCAACGGCTGCGACGTATGGCACGAACCCGAATACTTCCACCTCGACTCGCAGGCAGGCGCTCCGCCAGACGCTTTCTCGGTGAACGGACAGAACTGGGGCTTACCGACATACAACTGGGACCGCATGATTGCAGACGGATGCGAGTGGTGGGTGCGCCGCTTCCAGAACATGGCTAAGTATTTCGACGCTTACCGCATCGACCATGTGCTCGGCTTCTTCCGTATATGGGCTATACCTACCGACTGCGTAGGCGGACTGCTCGGACAGTTCCAGCCGGCACTCGCCATGTCGCGCGACGAGATACAGAGCTATGGTCTCAACTTCCAGGAGCATCTGTTCACAACGCCGTTCATAGCCCACTGGGTAGTGGAGCGCGTGTTCCGCGAACACACCGAGGAGGTTATCAAGACTTATCTCAACCACGAGCACGATGACATCTACTCGCTCAAGCCCGAATACAACACGGAGCGCAAGATTGAGGCTGCGTTCGAGGGCAAGACGACGGAGAAGGACGTGTGGCTGCGCGACGGACTCTACGCGCTGGTTGACGATGTGCTCTTCGTGCGCGACCGCAAGAACCCTAACCTCTTCCACCCGCGCATCACGGCGCAGCTCAACTTCATGTACGAGGCACTGTGGGACGGCGACAAGGCTGCGTTCAACCGACTCTATAACGACTACTATTATCGCCGCAACAACAATTTCTGGTATGGCGAGGCGATGAAGAAGCTGCCGCTGTTAGTGCAAGCCACCCGTATGCTTGTGTGCGCAGAGGACTTGGGTATGGTGCCCGACTGCGTGCAGTGGGTGATGCAGCAGCTGCGCATCCTGAGCCTCGAACTGCAGTCGATGCCGAAAGACTCGAGCGTTAAGTTCGGCTATCTCTCGCGCAATCCGTATCGCTCCGTCTGCACTCTCTCCACACACGACATGCCTACGCTACGCCAGTGGTGGGACGAAGACTGGGCACGCACGCAGGAGTTCTACAACTCTATGCTCTACCGCAGCGGTGCCGCACCGCATCCGCTGCCAGGCTGGCTCGCTCGCGACATCGTGTCGCAGCAGCTCACCTCGCCCTCGATGCTCTGCGTCCTCTCGCTGCAGGACTGGTTCGCCATCGACGAGCGCATACGCCTTGCTGATGCCGACGCCGAGCGCATCAACATCCCTGCTAACCCGAAGCACTACTGGCGCTATCGCATGCACATGAACATCGAGCAGCTCCTCGCCGACCGCGACTACAATGAGCAGGTGAAGGAACTGATTGACGAAGCAGGCAGAAAGTAATTATAGGAGGGTATGGCATCCCTGCCATACCCACGCAGCCTTATTGTTAGCAGACGGCGTGGGTATAGCAAGGATGCTATACCCTCCTACAGATACTCCAACTTCTTTTTTAACGGCTTCTGACCTCCTATAAACCGACCATAACGAATTATAAGCAAAAGAAACAAATATGACCCTAAAGACCCTTCTCCTTTCCTTCCTTACTACCTGCACGACGCACAGTGCCGTAGCACAGACGTTGGGCGGAGTGGAGTATTCGCCCAAGGCGACGACATTCCATATCACAACGTCGCCCGACGTAAAGAAAGTGAACGTACTGCTATCGGACACAGACAGCAACAGCCCCACAGAGTTGCTCACAAAGCAGATGAAGCGTGTGGGCGCAGGCAAGTGGGAGCTCACCGTGAAGAGCGACCTCAAAGGCAAGTACTACCTCTTCAGCGTGTACAACAGCGCACAGCCCGACAACACACCCGGCATCTTCGCCAAGGCGGTGGGCGTGAACGGCAAGCGCGGTGCCATCGTCGACCTGCGCGATACCGACCCCGAGGGTTGGGCTGACGACGTGCGTCCGACACTCAACAACCCGTGCGACCTCGTCATCTACGAGATGCACCACCGCGACTTCTCCGTCGACCTCTCGTCGGGACTGAAGCACAAGGGCAAATATCTCGCACTCACCGAGCCGAAGGCTATCGAGCACCTGCAGCGTCTCGGTGTGAACGCCGTACACATTCTGCCGTCGTTCGACTACGCTTCTGTGGATGAGTCGAAGCCCGACGTGCCGCAGTACAACTGGGGCTACGACCCGCTCAACTACAACGTGCCCGAGGGCTCCTACTCCACCGATGCTGCTACGCCTACGACACGCATACGCGAGTTCAAGCAGATGGTGCAGGCACTGCACCGAGCAGGTATCCGCGTCATCCTCGACGTGGTGTACAACCACACGTTCGACATCAACGGCTCCAACTTCCAGAAAACCTATCCCGACTATTTCTATCGTAAGACAGCGGAGGGCAAGTACTCCGACGGCTCGGGCTGCGGCAACGAGACGGCGAGCGAGAAACCGCTCATGCGCGAATTTATGAAGGAGAGCGTGGAGTACTGGATAAAGGAATACCACATCGACGGCTTCCGCTTCGACCTCATGGGCGTTCACGACATCGAGACGATGAACGAAATACGTGCTATGGTAGACCAGATCGACCCGTCGATATACATCTATGGTGAGGGCTGGAGCGCAGGTTCTTGCGCCTATCCGCAGGAGAAGCTCGCCATGAAAGCCAACACCAAACAGCTCAACGGCATCGGTGCGTTCTGCGACGATATGCGCGACGCGCTGCGCGGCCCGTTCTCCGACGACCATAAGGGCGGCTTCCTCATCGGCGAGCCCGACCAAGAGGAAAGCATCAAGTTCGGCATCGTGGGTGCCATTGCGCATCCGCAGATAGATATGACGAAGGTGAACTACTCGCGTGAGGCGTGGACTAACGAACCGTCGCAGATGGTGGCTTACGTGAGTTGCCACGATGACATGTGTCTGACCGACCGTCTGCGTGCTACGGTACCGTACATCACCGACGACGAGCTGATACGCCTCGACCTGCTCGCACAGACCGCTGTGCTCACATCGCAGGGCGTGCCGTTCATTCTCTCGGGCGAGGAGATGCTGCGCGACAAGAAGAGCGTGCACAACTCATTCCGCTCGCCCGACTCCATCAACCGCCTCGACTGGAACAACCTGAAGCGCTATCCGCAGGTGTTCGACTACTACGCCGGTCTCATCGCACTGCGCAAGGCGCACCCTGCGTTCCGCATGGGCAAGGCGGAGGAGGTGCGCAAGCATCTCGAGTTTGTCGACGCGCCGAAGGGTGTGGTAGCGTTCCGACTGAAGGACAATGCCGGCGGCGACGCATGGAGAAACATCTACGTGGTGCTCAACTCGCAGAAGACTCCGCAGAACGTGAAGGTGGCTGAGGGCAGCTACACCACGGTGGTGGCAAACGGCAAGGTGAACGCCGACGGTCTCGGACTCATCAGCGGCTCTACTCTGACGGTTGCTCCGCAGTCGGCATTGATAGTACACGACTAATAATATTATAATTTATGAATATCAAACACATACTACGTAAGAGGGTGATACTTCTACTCGCCCTCTTCTTTTCTTCGACTATTGCTATGAACGCAGCACAGAAGATTGACCGCATTGAGCCTACAAACTGGTTCGTAGGCATGAAGAACCCACAAGTGCAGCTTATGGTCTACGGCAAGGACGTGCGCGCTGCCGAGGTGTCTACCGACTATCCGGGCGTGCGCATCGACTCGCTCGTACGTCTCGACTCGCCCAACTATCTGTTAGTTTACCTGAACGTAGGGGATGCCCAGCCAGGCACGATGAACCTGCTGTTCCGCGCCGGCAAGAGCAAGACGAGCGTGAAGTACGAGCTGAAGGCACGCGACATGAAGGGCGAGGAGCGCATGGGCTTCACCAACGCCGACGTGCTCTACATGCTCATGCCCGACCGCTTTGCGTCGAGCGGAAAGAATCTTAAAGTGAAGGGCTTGAACGCTTACAGCGTGAACCGCAAGGAGCCGTCACTGCGTCATGGCGGCGACCTCGAAGGCATACGCCAGCACCTCGACTACTTCAACGAGCTGGGCGTAACGGCATTGTGGTTCACACCCGTGCTTGAGAACAACTCGCCCGACCACGGCAAGAGCAGTACGTATCACGGATACGCTACAACCGACTACTACCGCGTAGACCCGCGCTTCGGCACAAACGACGACTACCGACAGCTCGTGGCTGACGCACACCGCAAGGGACTGAAGGTGGTGATGGACATGATCTTCAATCACTGCGGTTTCGAGCATCCTTGGGTGAAGGACATGCCGACCAAGGACTGGTTCAACACGCCCGAATGGCTTGCTCCTGAAAATCAGGCGAAGGCTGTGAAGACGAAGACCGTGGACGGCGACCAGATAACTAACGACAAGTATCTGCAGACAAGCTACAAGCTGACACCAGTGCTCGACCCGTATGCGTCGAAGGTAGACCTGCACGAGACGGTGGACGGCTGGTTCGTGCCCTCAATGCCCGACCTTAACCAGCGCAACGAGCACGTGATGACTTACCTCATACAGAACTCCGAATGGTGGATTGAGACCGTTGGCATCGACGGCATACGCATGGACACTTATCCGTATGCCGACCGTAAGGGCATGGCACACTGGATGGAGGTGCTGAACACGGAGTATCCCAACTTCAACACCGTGGGCGAGACTTGGGTGACCGAGCCGGCATACACCGCAGCATGGCAGAAGGACTCGCCGCTGGCAGAAGTGAACTCGAACCTGAAGACGGTTATGGACTTCGCATTCTTCGACCGCATCAACCAGGCGAAGAACGAGGAGACCGACGACTGGTGGAAGGGCTTCAACCGCATATACAACTCGCTCTGCTACGACTATCTGTACGTAGACCCGTCGCACGTGATGGCGTTCATCGAGAACCACGACACCGACCGCTTCCTCGGCGAGGGTCAGGACACATTAGCACTGAAGCAGGCACTGGCTCTGCTGCTCACCGTCAACCGTATTCCGCAGCTCTACTACGGCACCGAGATACTGATGAACGGCACGAAGAGCACCACCGACGGACATGTGCGCCGCGACTTCCCAGGAGGTTTCGCCGGCGACACACGCAACGCCTTCAACAAGGCGGAGCGCACGAAGGAGGAGCAGGCTATGTTCAGCTTCACAAGTCGTCTGCTCCACTGGCGACAGAACAACGAAGTGATAACGAAGGGCAAGCAGACGCAGTTCATACCGTTCAAGGGCGTGTACGTAGTGGCACGCACGCTCGGCAACAAGGCGGTGATGACAGTACTCAACGGCACATCAAAGACGGCTACAATGTCCGTAGCACGCTACGCAGAGATTATCGGCAACCGCACGGAGGCTACAAACGTGCTAACGGGCAGAAAGATTGACCTCACGAAGGACGTGAAACTGCAGCCGAAAGGCGTACTCGTACTTAGTCTGTAGCCATCCGCGTCGACCGATGCGGACATCTGCGTCGACCGATACGAGCATCCGCGCCGACCGATACGAGCATCTGCGCCGACCGATACGAGCATCCGCGCCGACCGATGCGCACGTCTGCGTCGGTCGGCGCGGATCATTTTAACACAAGACAAGAGTCGTCACATCTTGCCCTGACCGAAACAACATACCAAACAATAACAATCAAAACCAAACCTAACATGAACAGATTTCTAAAATCAATGGCTGCCATCGCATGTGGCGTGGGCTTCCTGCCCCTCAACGCCTCCGCACAAGGCTGGCCATCACAATACCAAGGCGTGATGCTCCAGGGGTTCTACTGGGACAGCTTCGACGCATCGCAGTGGACAAAATTAGAGAGCCAGGCTGACGAGCTGGCACCTTACTTCAAACTCGTATGGGTGCCGCAGAGCGCATACTGCGGTGGAAAGTCGATGGGCTACAACGACCTCTACTGGTTTACAAACTACAACTCGTCGTTCGGAACAGAGCAGGAGTTGCGCTCCATGATCGGCACGTTCAAGCAAAAGGGCATCGGCACCATCGCCGATGTCGTAATCAACCACCGCGGAACCGTCAAGAACTGGTTCGACTTCCCCGAGGAAATATACAAGGGCAAGACGTACAAGATGACCTCTACCGACGTGTGCGCAGGCGACGACAAGGGTAAGGCTGCGGAGGAGGCGAAGAAGCAGGGCGTGAGCCTCAGCGCCAACTACGACACGGGCGAGGACTGGGACGGTATGCGCGACCTCGACCACAACTCCGCCAACGTGCAGAACTGCGTGAAGGCATATCTCGACCTGCTGCTCAACGACTTAGGATACGCAGGTGTGCGCTACGACATGACAAAAGGCTACGCCGGCAAATTCACGGGCATGTACAATAAGGCGGCGAACCCCACCTACTCCGTCGGCGAATACTTCGACGGCAACAAGACGAATGTCACCAACTGGCTGAACGCTACGAAGGTGGACGGCAAGGTGATGTCGGCAGCGTTCGACTTCCCAATACGCTACTCGGTGCGCGACGCAGCGAACAACGGTAACTGGTCGAAGCTGGCAAACGGCGGACTGGCTACCGACGTGGTGTACAAGCGCTACGCCGTGACGTTCATCGAGAACCACGACACGGAAAAGCGTAGCGATGCTGCGCAGGATCCGATACGCAAAGACACGCTGGCGGCTAACGCCTATCTGCTCGCCATGCCGGGCACACCGTGCGTGTTCTACAAACACTGGACCGACTGCAAGCAGGACATAAAGAACATGATACTGGTGCGTAACATTGCTGGTATACACAACGAGAGCAACTGGTCGTGCACGGAGAACTCTGCGAAGCGCTACGTCGTGACAACAACGGGTGCGAACATGAGGCTGCGCGCTGCGGTGGGCACCACTGCCAACGCATACACACCAACCGACGACGGATGGGCTTTGGCTGCCGAGGGATACCACTGGCGCTACTTCCTGCCTACATCTGCCGAGACGGTGTTCCCGTCGCTGCCGTCGGGCGAATACCATAACGCGCCGACCGTAACGCTACGCGCCATATCCACCACCAAGAATGCCCAGATTGTCTACACGCTGGACGGCTCCAACCCAACAGCATCGGGCACAAAGGTGGCTAACGGCACCAAGGTTACGCTCCCCAACGGCAAGTACACGCTGAAGGCGGCATTGCTCGCGAACGGCAAAGTGGGCACTATCGTGACACGAACATACGACGTGCGCAAGTTTGAAGCATACACGTTCTCTGTGTATGTGAACACCGAGAACGTGGGCTGGAAGAACTGCTACTTCTGGACGTGGGGCGGCGACGATACACACGCACCGGCTAACAAAAAATGGCCTGGCGACAACGTGACGACACTGACGGAGAAGAACGGCAAGAAATGGTACAGCAAGCAGTTCAAGATAAACACACCGACCGACTACGTGAACTTCGTGTTCGCAAAGGAGAGTTCGGTGCAGACGGCAGACGTATCGGGCATCACAACCGATGCTTACTTCGAGATACAGAAATCGAAGGACTCGCAGGGACACTATCTCGTGAAGAACGTGACAGCCGATCAGCCTACAGCCATTGCGGACATCACTGTCAGCCACGAAGCAAACGCCACATCTGTAATGGCTATCGACGGCAGAACAGTGCGCCACTTCAACAGCGCAGTGTCTACAACAGAAGCTGTCGACGGACTCGCTCCGGGCATCTACATCGTGAACGGCAAGAAGGTTCTCGTGCGTTAAAGACCTTTACTCTCACAATAAAAGAGAAGTTCATGCGTTAATAAGAAGTTCTTACACAACAATTAAAGGAATTTCTTATACAATGACATACATCAGACATCTGCTCAAGGCGTACCCCGTATCGTGCTTCTATATCCTTATGATATTGGTATTGTGCTTCGCAACGATACCGAGTACGCCGCTCGACAACGTTACGCTCATAGACAAATGGGTACACATAGCCATGTACGCAGGCACGTGCGCCACCATCTGGCTTGAGTATCTGCGCAACCATAGCGCGAAACGCCAACCGGTGATGCGCATCGCATCGCCTACGGACAAGCCTGCGCTCAACTGGGCAAAGCTACTGTGCCTTGCGTGGCTCGCACCGATACTGATGAGCGGACTCATCGAGATACTGCAGGAATACTGCACGGGCGGACGACGCAGCGGCGACTGGCTCGACTTCGCAGCCAACTCCATCGGAGCGACACTCGGTGCTCTCGCAGGTATCATAATGGTTTACAGCAAGCGTTCAAGACAGTGAGACTTTCGCAAAACGAATGTCTCACTTTTCTTTTTATATATACAAGTTTTGAGTACCTTTGCACATTATTACATATAAACCAAGAAAAAACAGTATTAAGTAAATAGAAGTGAAACCAACTTTTCAACTTATTTCGATATTCGTGCTCGCACTGCTCCTGTTCGTGGGCTACTCGAAGGCTCCCGACTATGTGGCTGATGCGTTGCATCTGAAACAGATTGGGCAGGACATCACGACGGCTGACGCAGACACCATGCACGTCGAGGATGCGGCAAGCGACACCATCACCGAACCGGTAGACACCGCACGACAGCGCGTGCTTATCTTTGGCGACTCGATGAGCCAACTGCTCGCTCTGCGCCTGTGCGACTACACCAACGCCAACGGACACTCGCTGACGTGCGTCACCTGGAACGGATCGGGCACGCATCAGTGGGCTGCTTCCGACACACTACGCTTCTATATGCAGAGGGTGCGGCCGACGCATGTGTTCGTCTGCCTGGGCAGCAACGAACTGTACTCTGCCGACATGAAGGGATGCAGAAAGCGTGCCGAGAGGATACTCGCCAAGATTGGCAACGTGCCGACAACATGGATCGGTCCGCCAAACTGGATGGAGGACAAGGGCATCAACAATATGCTGCAGAGCCTCATTGGCAAACGACGTTTCTTTATGACCAAGGGAATGAAACTCGATAGGCAGGAGGACGGACGCCACCCGACGTATGCGGCTGCTGCAAAATGGATGGATAGTATCGTGGAATGGATGAACAGCGGAAAGGCGGCGCACCCGTTCGTAATGAACAAACCGACAACTCACTCAAGAAGATACACTCAGATAATCATTCCGATGAACCCAGGAAAGGCTGCGACAACGGACAGCATAGACGTGAACACCACGGAGGAACAACTACCGAAGCCTATCAGCGAGCAAGAGGGTGAACAGAAAACAGAACTAAAGAGCGAACAGAAAGTGGAACAAAAGGACGAACCACACACCGAACCTCACCATACGGCGGCTGATAAGAACAAAGAATGTACTTCAAACAATAAGGAATGAACTATACAGACATAAACATAGAGGTGATGCTCGTGGCGTTTCTCGCTATATACACACTGGTGAAACGCGCCTCACGCACAGCGATGATGCTCTACGTCGTGGCGTTCAACCTCTACTTTGCCTATCGACTGAACGGCAGCGTGATGTGGCTGCTGCCGGCTACAGCGTGCTTCAACTACGCCTTGACGCAGGAGATGGCACTACGCGAAGGACGAACACGCAAGCTGTTGCTCGCTACCGTTGTGGTGGCTGACCTTGCGGTGCTCGCCTACTTCAAGTACGCCACGTTCATACTCAACGATGTCATCGGACTCATGCTGCGCACCAACTTCTCGTTAGGTTCGATAGTGTTGCCCGTGGGCATTTCGTTCTATACGTTCCAGGGCATCAGTCACGCTGTGGATGTCTATCGCCGCCGCTTCACGATGAACACCACGCTGCTCGAATACTTCTTCTACCTCACATTCTTCCCACTGCTCCTCGCCGGACCTATCACACGCGCCGAGAACCTTATACCGCGTCTGCGCCGCAACCGGCAGGCATCGAGCCGCATGGTGTGGAGCGGATTGTGGCTCATCATGCTCGGACTGGTGAAGAAGAACATGGTGAGCGACTACATCGGACAGTTCACCACATGGGTGTTCGATGCTCCGCAGACTTTCTCGGGCTTCGAGAACATGGCGGCACTGCTGGGCTACCCAGTACAGATATACTTCGACTTCTCGGGCTATAGCGACATGAGCATCGGTGCAGCAGCCATACTCGGCTTCTGGCTGCCCGACAACTTCCGCTTCCCCTACCGTGCGCTCAGCCTCACCGACTTCTGGCGACGCTGGCACATATCGCTCTCTACGTGGTTCCGCGACTATCTGTACATACCACTCGGCGGCAACCGCAAGGGCACACTGCGCATGTATGCCAACAACTTCATAACGATGCTCGTAGCCGGACTGTGGCATGGCGCATCGTGGATGTTCGTCATCTGGGGAGCACTGCACGGCTTCGGTCTGTGCGTACATAAGTTCTTCAGCCGCCAGCTACGCATCACAATCCCCTCTACGCTGTGGGGCAACACGCTGAGCTGGCTCATCACCTATGTGTACGTCTGCTTCGCATGGTCGTTCTTCCGCTCGCAAAGTCTTACGCAGCTCGGCACGATGTACGAGAAGATCACCGCCGACTTCAGCTGGGCGTATCTCTCACCCTTCGTCTACGCACGTCCTCTGTGGACAGTCTGCCTCCTCGGTGCCATGCTCACCTACCTCATCCCCGAACGCACATACACACGCCTGCAGTTGCGCTTCATAACGCTGCCTTGGCTCGCCAAATTCCTCCTCTTCATAGTCTGTGTTCAGCTCGCCATCGAAGTGGCGCAGGAGGACGTGCAGCCATTTATCTACGGAGCCTTTTAGGAGGAGAGGGCAAGCCGCAGTTCTCTTCAACAAGAGTTTTTTAGCAACATCACTAAATACATTTATTTTTAGCGAACGGCTATAAATACAAAAATAGCAAAGAGCTTGTTATGATATACAACAAGCATCTTTGCTATTCTTTTATTAGAAGCAAACTAACTCTCTTGTAAATAAATGCTACTTTTCTTTTTTACCATTAAAAATCCAAGTAGTACCACCTTCAGTTTGGAATGTTATGGTTAGTACTCCATTAATGTACATACCCTCAATTGCTAAACTCCTTTCTGAATTAAGCTTATAAACACCATTTGACTCAGAAATATTTAAATTGATATTTTCCATATCAATTTCATATTTTTCACAAATAAATCTTGTAAGCCTCACGGTTGTATTTGAAAGTCTTTCAAAAGCCACATAGCATGGAGCACCTCCAGTATCAGTATTATCACCAGGCTCCCGAAGTATACCAGTATAAGTTCCTACAATCATAGAAGCAGGATTTTTCTGATTGCTGACATTCTCATCATCGTCATCATCACTACAAGACGTAACGGTCATACTTACAAGTGCTACAAGCACTGCCATAAACATGTACTTAATCTTTTCCATTGTTTCAGTTGTTTAATTTATTAATATTTAAATTCGTTTTTATGTTATACTATAAAGATATAACTTTAATTCTTTACAAATTTAGGAAAATAAAAACAAAAGTATTTTGAGCCAAAACGCATAATTCGCCAAACGTATCAGTTGCATCGTGAAATACAGAAACATACTGTAAAACCTACTCACACTCCGTATCCTCACCTTTAAGATGCGCAACAACATTACGAAGCAAACGCTTGGACACAGTAAGACTTACCGACTTGCCGTAATTGTCGACAAATGTCAGCTTCTCCTTTAGCAGATTGACATGACTGACGTTATGCAAATTAAGAAACAAACTCCTACCTACACGCATGAAAGCCACACTTGGATCGTCACACTTACATACGTATTCACAAATATCAGCGAGTCCAAATGGCAGCAATACATCGGTACCATTAATGTAGAAAACACGCGAGAAATGATCCTCTGCCTTAAAATAGGCAACAGACTCAAGGTGAACGACAAATAGTTCGTCGCGATTGTACAATGTTATGTTCATCGTATAGTCAGAAAATGTTAGTTGTCAGGGTTGGTTATTACAAAGGAATACAAAAAAGGCGGAACCGTTCGTGGCTTGTCCAAACTCAGGTTACCGCCAAGTGACCTCGCATACGCACAAGCACAGAACGGCTCACGCCATAGAGCGTGAACCTTCCATCTACTTGTTCCCGGTATGCGAAAATTGGCGGTATTCGAGTTGGGAGAACAAGAGCAAAAGCTCAAATCCAAAATGTACCATCAATGAGAATTAACTCATCGCGAAAGTTTCGACCTCTAAAGATCCGTTTGTTTCTTTCTTTTACAGAACACAAAAGTAATAAAAAGTACTGATATTGACGAACATTAGATCTCTTTATTTTAAGCCCAAAACACAAAAAGAGCATATATGCCGTGAATACTCACAAGCCATATATGCTCTTTTGTTATAAATAAAGTATTTATTTACTGTGCACCGGCAACTGTAGCGCCGTCGTAACCCCACTTATAGTAAGAAGCGCCGTGAACGAAACCTGCACCGAAAGCGGTGAAGATAACGTTGTCGCCCTTCTTCAAGTGACGCTCGTGATCCCACAATGCCAAAGGAATTGTAGCAGCACTTGTATTGCCGTAACGCTGTATGTTCACAACTACCTTCTCGAGCGGAAGATTGATGCGCTTAGCAACAGCCTCGATGATGCGGAGGTTAGCCTCGTGAGGGATAACCCAGTTGACATCTTCTGTAGTCATCTCGTTGCGCTTGAGCACTTCCTCGACATCGTTACCCATATCGGTAACTGCATAGCGGAACACGGTGCGTCCCTCCTGATAGAGGTAGTGCAGACGGTGGTCCACTGTGAAGTGAGACGGCGGACAAACCGAACCGCCCGCCTTCATGTGAAGGAACGGAAGTCCGATGCCGTCGGTGCGCAGGAATGAGTTCTGTACGCCTACGTTCTCCTCCTCGGTTGCCTCTACGAGCACTGCGCCTGCACCATCGCCGAACAGCACGCATGTAGCGCGGTCGGTATAGTCAACGAGCGACGACATCTTGTCGGCACCGATAACGATAATCTTCTTGTAGCGTCCGCTCTCAATCATGGTAGCGGCAACATCGAGCGAATAGAGGAATCCGCAGCATGCTGCCTCAAGGTCGAAGGCGAAAGCGTTCTTCAGTCCGAGTTTGCCAAGGACGATAGAAGCTGTTGAAGGGAACTTGTAGTCGGGGGTTGTTGTTGTGACAATGAGCGCATCGATTGTATCGGGATCTACGCCAGTCTTCTTCAGAAGCTGCTTGGCTGCCTTGCGCGCCATGTAGCTTGTGCCGAGACCTTCCTCTGTGAGGATGTGGCGTTCCTTGATACCGACACGGGTCATAATCCACTCGTCGCTGGTGTCTACCATGCGCGACAGCTCCTCGTTGTTGAGGACATAGTCGGGCACATAGCCGCCAACGCCTGTGATTACTGCGTGTATCTTACCCATTGTAATTATTCAGCAACTTCCTTTACGATAGCCACCTTACCACGATAGTAACCGCAAGTAGGGCAAACTGTGTGGTATACATAGTAAGCGCCACAGTTCGGGCATACTGCCAATGTAGGAGCTACTGCCTTATCATGAGTTCTTCTCTTAAGTGTACGTGTCTTTGACTGTCTTCTTTTAGGATGTGCCATTTTTCTTTAATCTTTAATTATTGTTTTTAATTTTTCTAATCCATTCCAGCGCGGATCTACCGCTGCCTCTTCATTCTCGCCACTACTTCGGGTAGCTGAGTGTTCTTCGAGAACCTTTATCATCGCCGCGTTACATTTTCCAGGTGTATGCACGTGCTTAGCGGGAATGTTGAGTGCTATAAATTCGTAGATGAACCATGCCACGTCGAGTACGCCTTCGCGCTCGTCGACGGTGATGAGGTCATCGTCTTCGGAATATTCTTCTCCAAACTTGACGATAAGGCGGTCGTCGCTTCCAACGTCCTGGTCCATATCGTCGAGGCAGAGGTCGCACGGAATAACGACCGAGCCTGCAGTGTGGAAGTCGAGCTCAAAATAGTTCTCCGTGCGGCGCACGTTTAACGACACACTGACAGAGCCACGCTTGATTTCGTCCTCGTCTAACGACTCGAAATAAGCGTCGCCCAGGTTGAAATTGAGCGTCGTGAGACCCTCGTTCAACTCCTTTAAATCTATCTTAAGCGATTCTAAATTACACATTTGGTGTGCAAAGTTACGAATATTCCGCGAATTACACAACTGATTATCAGAAAAGTTCTATTCTAAAGGTAGTTCCGACGCCCAATTCCGACTTTTTCACGTAGATTTTGCCGTGATGATACTCTTCTACAATGCGTTTGGCGAGCGACAGGCCCAATCCCCAACCGCGTTTTTTCGTGGTAAATCCGGGTTTAAAAACATTACCAATATCCTTCTTACGTATGCCTTTGCCGGTGTCTGCCACCTCGACTACGGCGCGTGCGCCTTCCTTCAGTATGGTGAGCGTAATGGTGCCGGCGCCTTCCATGGCATCGACGGCGTTCTTGCAGAGGTTTTCTATCACCCACTCGAAGAGCGAGGCGTTGATGCGCACTATGACGTCTTCCTCGGGGAAGCGGCATATCATCTGCACCTTGCGCGACGTGCGACGGTCCATATAGTCGACCACGTGCTGCATTATCTCCTTCAGATTTGTCTCCACAGGTTCGGGCAGCGAGCCTATCTTCGAGAAGCGGTCGGCGATGAGCTGCAGGCGCTTCACGTCCTTGTCCATCTCGGGTATGAGCGGGTCGTCGGGGTGGGTCTCCTTCAGTATCTCGGTCCACGCCATGAGGCTCGATATCGGCGTACCGAGCTGGTGTGCCGTCTCCTTCGAGAGTCCTACCCACACCTTGTTCTGCTCGGCGCGTTTCGACGTGAGCAGGGCGAAGATGGCTATGACGACGAATATCATCACCACACCCAACTGTATATAGGGATAGGAGGCGAGTCGGCGCAGCATGACGGAGTCGGCGTAGCAGACATTTATATAATCGTCGGAGCGAGTCACACTATCAGCATCCTCATTAAGTGTAATGCGTATCACTTGACGCTCAAGTAACATTTCCTTACCAAGCTTCTCCACACGCTGCACAGAGTCGGCTTCTGTCTTACATGTCTTCAAGTCAATATTACGGTATGCTTGCACATCACCATTAGAATCGAGTACAATCACAGGGATTGTATTATTCCCGTTTATCACCTTCAACACTAAATTGATGTCGGTGTTCTCGTCAGCATTGTTCAGCGTACGCATCGCCTCTGCCCAAACCGCCATCTTGTTGTGCTCCTCCTTGGCGAGGTCGCGTATGAGGAGATGCGACACGACAAGTGATGCCACGGCGATAATCACCGCAGCGAGCACAAGAAATATCTTCACTCTACGTATTTGGTCGGTCCATTGCATATAACTAATAACGCAGTTACGGGCAGAATATTATTGAAGAAAGAAGGATTATTGCGCTTTCAAACGCAATAATCACCAATGATCACCAAAGATTGCTGTCCACCACTCTATTCACGCCATCTGCTGCGACCGAATCGGCGGCAACAGTTTCTGTGCGTGTGTCTTGGCGTGCGTTGGTCATCACACCGATAACAACAAGCAGCAGCGCAATCAGCGCAACGAGCACGGCGTTCACAACGGCGAACGACTTGCTCTTGCCTGCCAGCAGGCGTCTTATCCGGGCGATGTCGGAGGGTCGATGGTCGCGGTCTACATATTCCATGACGATGCACTCGCCAAGTTCTTCTACCGGCTCCATGCTTATGGTGCGACAGATGTTGGGAAGGTCGAGCTGCAAGCCGCACTCGCCGCCAAAGCCTGCCACGAATCCTGATGTGAGTCGTTTCTCCTTGTCGTTCATCAGCACGATTCTTTAACAACCCTAACTATCGAAAGTCCGCCGTTGCGACCCGCTACGAACGGCGGTGTGCGCTCGCCGTCACGCTCAAGGAACGGCAGATACAGCGGTTGCTCGGCAATGAAGCAACCCGTAACGAAACTGTCGCCAGGCAACATATGATTATGAGGTTGTTGCCCGTGGCGGTCTGCGGCACGACGAAGGCGCGGTAGACGGCGCCGTCCTTATATGGTGTAAGGCTGCGCACGCTGCCGTTGGCGCTTATCGTGGATGTGGCGAGGTTGACGGTGGCGGAGGTGGCGAGATTGTTCATCTTCACCGACACATCTGCGTCTGCGAGTGAGCTTTCGCTATATCCGGCACCTGCCTTGAGCACTATCTCCACCTGACTCATCAGGTAACGTGCCGCGATGTTCACCGGCGATGCCGATGGAGCGGCGTCGAGCGTGGAGCCTACAATAAGGTCGGACGACTTGTATGCGCCCAGACTGCTCTGGTCGGCACTGACGCCGAACGGCATGGCGCTCACGCTTGCTACCGTCTGCGTGTAGGGATAATACATATAGAAGTCGGCATGCGTCTGAGCGTCCTTCCAGTATACTGTCTTTTCTGCGGTCCATGTCTTGGTATAGGTGTACGGCATGTTGTCCAGATGATTGCCCAGGGGGTTCAGCGTCGCCGCGCTGCCGTCTGCATTGCGGTTGACAACAAACAGCCCTATACGGTCGCCACTCTCGAACGCCTCCTCCGTGGCGCGGGTTATCGTGGCGCTGATATTTATAGGTATCTGTGCCGCGGGCTTGTCGGGCTCGGTGGGCGTAGGTGGCACGTCGGGGTCGTCGTGTCCGCACGATGTGCATGCTACGAGAAGAGCCAAAGCAATTAGAAAGACAGGTTTCTTATCATAAGCACTCATATTATTTGCGGTGTTAAAGCTTAACAAATACAAAACAATAAAATACAAGTTCACAATAGTTCACTTTACACAAAAAAAAGGTTACCGCGCACTGGGAACAATATACCCAATACGCGGTAACAATGTTACAACGCTGCGGGAATCGGATCGTTTGTAGTAAAACAAACGTAGGAGGCTACGGCATTCCTGCCGTAGCCAAAACTACTTCCTGCCGTAGCCACATTATCATTTAGCACTCAAAAACACAGCTTACGCCGTGCAATTCACCACTGCAAGCTCCGCAGCAGCCGTTTCAGTCTGCTCAGTATCGCCTTTGCGGAATATTTTGTAGCCGATTGCCGCCACAACGACGCTCATTATCGGCGAGATGATATTGAAGAAGCAATAGGGCAGGTAGGTGGTCGTCGCCACGCCGAGCACGGTGCTCTGCGTCATGCCGCAGGTGTTCCACGGCACAAGCACTGAGGTCACGGTCACGGCGTCCTCTGTCGTGCGGCTCAGCAGGCGGCGCTCGTAGTTCTCGCGGTCGTAAACGTCGCGGAACATGTTGCCGGTGAGCAGGATGCACAGATACTGGTCGGCGATGGCTACGTTGAGCATCACGCCGGTGGTGGCTGTAGACGCCACGAGCGACGTGCGACCCTTCACCATGTGGATGAACAGTCGGGTGATACCACCCACCATTCCGCTTGCTGCCATCGTTCCGCCGAAACACATGGCGCAGATGATGAGCCAGATGGTGTCGGTCATACCTGCCATGCCGCGCGTAGACACGAGCTCGGTGAGCATCTGGTTCGATGTGCTCAGCGTCGTCTCGCCGTATACGCTCATCATCGCCGCCTTGAACATCGACGGGTCGATTTCTGCCAACGCCTCGCGCTGGAAGATGAGTCCGCAAGCCACAGCGAGAAGTGTCGATAAGAAGATAGTGACGATTGGCGGGGTCTTGCGCGCGATGAGCACGCCAGTGGCTACGGGCACTATGAGCAGCCACGGCGTTATGTTGAAGCGTCCGTCGAGGGCTGCCATGAACGAGGCTAATTCCTGCGTCTCCGTGGTGTCGATAGTGAGTCCTGCCACCGCGAAGATTATCAGCGCGAGGGTTATCGAGGGCACGGTGGTGAGCAGCATGTAGCGTATATGACTGAATAGCTGCACGCCCAGACTGCCCGAGGCGAGGGTGGTTGTCTCGGAGAGTGGCGAGATTTTGTCGCCGAAATAAGCGCCGGAGATTATCGCTCCTGCCACCCAACCGTCGGCGAAGCCTTGCGCTCTGCCAATTCCCATGAGCGCAATGCCGATGGTGGCGATGGTGGTCCACGACGAACCGGTCATCAGGCTGACAAGGGCGCAAATCAAGCAGGTGGACGCCAGGAACACCGACGGATGGATGATGTGCATACCATAATATATTAAGGTGGGCACCACACCGCTCACCATCCATGCGCCGCCTAAAGTTCCGATGAGCAGCAGTATTATCAGCGCACTCGACACGCTCGACACATTCTTCGTGATAGCTTTCTCAAAACTTGACCACGGCACATTCAGATAGCCCATGCCGATGAGAACGCAGAACGCCGATACGGCTATCAATGTCACCTGCGACGCTCCTGCCAGCGAGTCGCTGCCGAACGCTCGTATCGTCGCAACGAGCATTATCACGAGCAACGCAATCGGCGTGAATGACAACAACGCCGAAGGGCGCTTCTTCAAATGTGCGGTTGCTGCGTGCTTAGCGGTTACTTGTCCACTTTTTCTTCCTTCCTTGTGATTCTCCATCGTATTCATCCTGAAACATTACGTATATTTATACATCAACATTTACTATTATCACATGCAAAGTTACTGTGTTTTCTGCATATATACAACATTTTACACCACAAAAGCGTATATAATTACAATAAAGAATAAACTAATGAATAAAATACCGTATAGATATACAACAAAATTAGAGCTTGCGTACTCAATATATACACTCAATACCCAGGGCGCTGCCCTGGGCTATGTGATGTTGGGCTTTCTTGCTCTGGCAAGCGGCAAAGCCGAGCGCAGCTCGCGTTAATTGAGTTTTGACTTTACACGCTACCACGAACCATAGGAGGGTATCGAATCTTGCTATACCCATGCAAACACGAACCATAGGAGGGTATAGCATCTTGCTATACCCACGCTATCACAAACCATAGGAGGCGGCGTGGGTATGGCAGGATGCCATACCCTCCTAAACGAAAAAAAGGTCTCCAAAGTCGTTTGACTCTGAAGACCTAAAGTAAAGAAGGCAGC